>Ga0153944_1000140_pt1 | contig 30312 bp, 30 predicted proteins | sample TSNJ028MetaG_FD_104703 | JGI IMG/M metagenome (GOLD analysis project Ga0153944, IMG submission 104703) | Attine ant fungus gardens microbial communities from New Jersey, USA - TSNJ028 MetaG | ecosystem: Host-associated > Fungi > Mycelium > Unclassified | place: USA: New Jersey, Wharton State... | reverse complement strand
GACCCCACATTGCCCCATTTGTCAGCTGCTCCGGTGTGTTCCAGCCTAACAGCCAACAAGCAAGTCCGGTATCAAGAAAATACAATTTAGGTGTTTTTATCATCCGCTTATTAAAGTTATTGTAATACGGCTCTAACAGGTAAACAAGTCCGCTGGATTCCAGTGCGGACATCCAGGCCTTTACCGTCTTTCCATCTTTTCCGCAGATTTCGGCAATCGTAGTGTAATTGAGCATTTCACCCGTAAGCGAAGCCGTGGCTTTAACAAACTTGATGAACGCCGATTCATCCTGGATATTAAGGATATCTTTTATGTCTTTTTCGATATAGGTTTGAAAATAAGAGCTGTAATAATCGGCCCAATCCTTGAGATCGCTTTCTGTTTCGTACAATTCAGGAAAAAAGCCCTTGTGTATCCGCTCTATGATCTTTGCATAACTGAAACCAGGATGTTCTTTTGTCATTTCGTCCATATGCCCACGCGTTGGCCTAAACGCTTCGTGAAATTTTATGCCGTCAAGCTCTCTCATGGAAAGACCGAGCATTTTGATGATGCCTGTACGTCCCGCCAGGCTGTCGCTGACATTTTTCATCAGCTTCATGCTTTGAGAACCGGTAAGGTAGAACTGTCCTTTCGTTTTATCTTCATCCACAATGTCCTTAATATAATCAAAAAGCTCTGCCGCTTTTTGAATCTCATCCACAATAACAGGCGGCTTATTTATTTCGAAAAACAGCGATGGATTATCCTTAGCGCTCTGGCGCACAAGCGGCCGGTTTAAGGTAACGTAGTTCATGCCGTGATACACCTCTCTTAGCATCGTAGATTTGCCGACTTGACGCGCACCTGTCAACACGATAACAGGCTTACGTTTTGCGATTCGCGCCACGACCAACTCGATATGTCTATGATAATACATTTATCACACCTTCTTTTCGACTATTTTGGAATACAATTCCATTATATATGGCAACATTTCTTTTGTCAAGCTGTCACGAGGGTCGTTTTTCTACACCATCGGCGGCGGTATCGGGCAGTTCGGGCCTGTCATAATCGATTTGTATTTTTATAACTGTTACTTAATTAAATGTCAATTATAATCCCTGCTCCGGAACAAAGTTCCATCTCCTTTATAATCCTCAGTCCGTACCAGCTTCCCTTTTTCATCATAATAGGAAAGTGTATATTCATTTAGCGTTCCTTCCGCATCAAATCTATTCATCCTATTGCGCTTTCCATACTCTGAATATTCATAGGTCTGATACCATTGCAACTCTCCATTTTGCGAATACCGGCCTCTGTGTACAGATTTTCCTTCTGAATTGTACGTAAATAACTCATAAGCGTCCAGTTGTCCATTGCTATCTAAAGAATTAGTGCGGACGTTATTCCCACTTGGATCATACTCATACGTATGATGCATATGAAATTCCCCATTTAGCTTATACCATATCTCTTCTTGCTTATTCCCTTTCGAATCGTATTGGTAGCGTATTATACTCAAATTCCCATCATTCGATCCGTAACCATAGCTCACAAGTGTTTTATCATCTTCATCATATTCACATTGAACTCGCCCTGTCTCAAATCCATTTTTGTTAAACGATGTCACAGTATCTACCAGTCCATCCGATTGATAGGTAAAGTCAAGATAATATAACAATATATGATTCTCACCATATGCTGACATCCGTCTGGTTTTGCCTTGAGAATCGCTGATATTTCCTTCCTTTATCTGGTTCGCTTTATCCTCAAGCCGTTTATCTCCAGACTTTGCATATCCTTCTTGCGCATATATTAATGCTGTTTCAAAGTCACCGCAACGTATGTATACGTCCACAATTCCCAGCCATGCATCCGGAACATTTTCGTTAATCGCAATTGCCGCCTCATAATCAGCTAATGCAATTGCTATATTTTCCTGGGTCTCCGCACTCAGGATATAAGCGTTACCACGCCCTGTATAAGCGGATGTGTTATTAGGTTCTATCTGAATTACGTTTGTAAAAGCAACAATCGCTTCTTCATAATTCATTTCTTCCAAAAATCGATACCCTAGATTTAGCTGTTCTTCTACATACTGTTCCTGTTTTGATTTAAAAAATCTTATACCTACTACCAAAAGACAGACAACCAGCATCAAACCTCCCATCAGTTTTATCCCTTTATTTATCTTCATCAACGACTGCTCCTCCTCCTTTACACACCCAAGCACATAAGTCCTAAAATACTATTACCCGCCCCTGATAATCCACTTGCAATTATATAGAATGTCACAGTTATACCCTCTTTTCAACTATATACTACATCTGCTTCTATTGCGCTTTTCTCGCTCCGTCTACACCAAACAAGCTTGTTCCGTCATATGAAAAGGAATGATTCTTTCCTTCTGTCTGTTCATATGCAATAATGTATGGCGTTTTTGAGTTTTCCTCTTTCATCGCAATAATATGAGGCATCCCATTTTCACACGTGTAGTGAAAAATATAACTCTCTCCACGCTGGTTAATTGTTCTCTTTACAGTATTACCATGTTGATAACCATCTTTATACCCCCCTTCATTTGAACTAAACGGATTTGTATTTCCTGTTGGATGATATACATTATATTCTTGATACCCTCTTCCATTTGGATAATCATCTTTCCAATCCCCCCGATACAGACTATACCGCTCTGCTGTATTGCGATACCATGTACCATACCCTTCTCTTACCTCATTCTTCATCTCACCAATATAAACATACCCATTCGGATAGACACCAATATATGTATCGTCATCCTTTTTTAAAATAATTGGCTCCTCCAGATTTTCTGTCAGTATCAGGAAATCCTCACTCAACAATGCCTCTGCTCCCAGTTCCTGGTCGTTCGCATCCAACAATTGTTTCAACTTATCAATATTTTCGCCATACTTTAATTCTATTTCCTTCTGTATTTTTAATAACTCCAACACTTCTTCTATATCTTCTTGATGATATTTCTGCACCAACGCTTCCAACAGCCCAATCGCCTTATCAATCTGTCCACTCTCTTTATATTTCATTGCCAGCTCTAACAGATATTTATACTCATCTGGCTTATACTTAAGCAATTCTTCTGCATATGCAACTGCCTCATCATACTTACCTTCGTCAATTATTATTTTTACAATGTTTCGCAAATAATCTGATACGTCTTCCAGCATAGCTAATTCAAGCGCAACCATTTCTTCCGTCTTTTCTTCTGCAGTCAGCTGATCTAAGATCGAAAATCCTTCTTGTAACGTTTCTTTCGCCTTTACAAATTCTTTTTGAGCAGCATAGGCTTGCGCTTTTCCAGCATAGGCTCTAACCTCCCTTGGCTCCATTTCTATGACTTTGTTAAATGTCAATATGGCATTTTCATAATCCAACTCTGTCATATATTTCTCACCCAAGTTTAATTGCTCCTGTATTTTAGATTCTGCGGTTTGGCAACCACATAAAAGCCAAGAGACTGAAATAGCTATAAAAAAGAATTTAAAGATATACTTCATATCCACTATCTCCCCCATAATTATCCTAATAACGCTCTTTCAACTGCTACTCCATCTGCCGATTCCGATTCTTATTGGTAATCGCTACATAGAGCAAGAGTATTGTTGCCAGGAAAAATCCAAATTTACAAACGAACATTCACTTTTCCTAGTTGTACAGACTTCTCTTTTTAGATTACCAATCTGCTTCTAAGTACGCCTGTCACATCGGTATACGATAGTCATTCGGGAACAAGTCCAACATTTTATTTAACGAGCTGCTGCACTCCGTTTTCCGCAAACTGCTCAAACAACTTAATTGCGTTATCATATTCCCCGCTTTTGGCATAAGCGTCAGCAAGGTATTCCGTCCGGCTCAGGTATACGATTTAGTGGTATTTAGTTTATTACCGTTTCAAGCAACTGCACAGACCAATCAAGTTGTCCGACCAGTTAAAAATTTCATCGGATGTATGATATTCACGATACCCGACATAGTTGTCGTTGGTCGAAGCAATGACTTTCTCAAAGTAATCAACAGCTTCGGGAAATCAGAAAAGTGTTACTTTAGGTGGACAATAACAATCTATTTCATATCCAAGGAAAGGATACACTTGTGAATGAATCCACCTTCAAACCAAATACGAACCTTCTTACTCTCTTCCTGATATGTAAGTATACCACTCCCCTGGATGTCACCCGAAAATGCGAGATATTTTCCATTTTTTGTCTCCCATTCTACCCCATCTGTAAGTAAATCGGTATAGCCCCCCATCTGAAACAACTCCACTGCCCAGTCTATTGGCTCTCCGTTATGTATACTTCCCAGGCAAAGCAAATCATTATCATTTACCACCATCTCCGTAATTGCACCGCCTGCTTGCGGTGCGGCAAAAAAGTATCCAAATTCCATTTCTTTATGTCCTGCCGGTATTGGCGTGCCATTCATCCCATAGCAAGTATATACCGTATCAATCCCATCTCTCATAAAATTACTTTGTGCATATGGCCGACCACCATATGCTGCCTTCGCCGCCGAAAGATCTGTGACACCCAAAACCATGTTGTCTACCGAGAAAGGAATCACCAATTTTTCAAGAATTCCTTTTATCTCACTTATTCTCTGTTCACTGGCAAGTGCCTGCAGTTCTTCTTGCAACTTCGTCAATACTTCTTGTAAACTATTGTCCTCCGTAATGGAAATTCCTGTTTCCAGTACTAATTGGGCATTTACATAATCATCCAATTCTATATAAATCTCTGCCCATTTCATATAAACGTCAACCAGCTTTGTATGGATGCCGCCATCTGCTCCCAAATCAATAGCCTGGTTATAATCTGCTGCTGCCCTTTCATACTTGTTTACCCGTTGATCTTCTGCCGAAGCCTGCGCCCAAGCAACATACACATTAGCACGTTCTTCGTAAAGTGTTGGATTCTTTAAATCTATTTCAATCGATTTAGAAAACGCAACGATTGCCTGCTCATAATCCAGCTCTGCCAAATATTTGTTACCCAAATCCACTTGTTCTTGCACCTGCTGTTTTGCACTTTTAGCACAACCCGTAATAAGCAAAAACATTGCCATTAACATAAGCCATACTTTCAACCTTTTCATGCATTTCTCCTCGCCAGCCTATCCGTCTTCCTATCGCCCCATAGACATATTATTTAGTCAATACCTCCTACTTTGTGCACAGGAGAAGCCCCCACGTTGAGATTAGCATTACAATTCTTACAATATGCCGCAATATCTTCGCTAATAGACTGAAGTCTGCCTCCGGCATAAGCGACATCCCATTCATGTATATGACCACCTTCCATTACCCATTTTACATTACAGCTTCCCTCATAAACACCATCCACTAAAGTTAATTTGTATGTTGTTAACAGCGAATATGTATGATTAGCTTCTCGTTCTATCATTGCTGGATTGATTATGCGTTTAATTACTCCAGATCCATTCGGCTTGTCATTCTTCCATGGACAAGTTACAATCGTAATTGATTTCATTGTTCCGTAAAACCAGCGTCCACTTCCCTCGCGAATTCCATCCTTCATTTCACCGCTATAAATATAGCCCCCTGGGTAAACTACCACGAAGTTTCCATCTTCCAACTGAAATGCTATCGGCTCTGTCAGATTTTTAATTAACTCCTGAAATTCGTCGCTTAAAATCAAGGTATCGCTAAATGTATAATTCTCCTCTTGTGTAATTGCAATTGCCATATTTTTTAACTGGCTTTGATACTGACTTATTTCACGTACTTCTCGTTGCTGCGTTAAAATATCCTCTGACTCCGGACGCAGTGCCAGTATTTTTTGATAGCATTCCATCGCTAATTCTTGATTACCATTCTTTGCCGCTTCTTCAGCCAATGTTCGATAAAATCCCACCAGTTTATCAATATCAATAGATGGTATTTCCTCTATTCCAATCGCAACTATTCCTTGTTCCATAATTGCAGCCGCTTGTACGAGATTGTTCTGAATTCCATAAACAGCAGCAATACTGGTATACGCATCCCAGCATTTTGGTTCAATTTCAATTACTTTTTCAAATGCTACTATCGCCTGTTCATAGTTTTGTTCCGTCAGATATTTTTGCCCTAGCTGCAGTTGCTCGCTAATTTGTTGCTCTATACTTTTTTCACATGCTGTCAAGCATATTAGCAACAGTAAAAATAGCATATACTTTTTTATACCTTTCATTTTTTCTTAATTTCCCTTCATTTAAAATATGCACATCACTAAGCAGCTATAGCAAGAGAGTGCTTATATATTATCCAGCCATTACAACCCATTCAAAATATGGATTTGTACCATCCCAGTTTCTCCAGTCTATTTCTTTATCCGGAAGCCACCCACCAGCACCCGATTCTGTTTCAATATACATCCATAACTGGCCATTTACAATGCATATTTCTCTATACCCGACCTTGACACCCTGGTTAACTACCTGGCTTTTTGTCAAAACACCCGGTTTTTCATATATTTCAAGTGAAGTTCTGGTCACGTAATAATATGGTTCCTCTACAGACAACGCTCTTACCGAATATGTATCTCTTGTAACTTCTTTTATTACTCCAACTTTGAATAATAAATCGATGCTGCAAATATAGTTTCCAAAGCACCACGTACTAATTGGTGTATCTGCCTCGATTGTCAGTTTTTCATCATCAATTCCACCAGTAACACTGCCTCGGTAAAAGGTCCCTTGTCCGCCAATAACCTTTAAGTCAGCAAGATTTTTTATCTCATATAGTTTATCACCCTCATAAGTAAAATACGCACAGTAATCCAAGGTTTCACTTGACCCCAATACCACCACTTTTAGATTAAGCTTATTATCTGACCGGTCTAAATCAACCAAAGATATATCACCACCGCCATCAAATCTTCCCATACCCATGGCTTTTCCATCAATTTCAATTTGGATATCTTTTTCGTAATCGACATTAGTCGAAACATTTCGATAACTAAGCTGTTCTTTCGTTCCATCTCCGTCCAAGTCAAATTCATAAACCTTATTTTCCGCCAACGGAAGTTCTCCACTGCGTGGAACATCTGCCACTATTGCTGATTTTGCAAGCGTATTTTCATTACCGCGATACACATAACTATATTCCCCATTGTTATAATATGGCTTAACATAAATGGAGTTGCCCTCGACTTCGAAGGAATCGATTTCCCATATAGGTTCTGGCAGCACATTGGTTTTAAATGTAACACCGTTTTCATCTGACACCGCAATTACCACAACATTTCCAGAATATCTGGTATCCTTCAAAAATTGGGGAATATAATCTCTTGAATAAAGCCCATTAAAAAGTTGATTATATGTCGTTTTCTCACTAAACCATGTATATAAATCAATCGTTGCATCCCAGTCTGATTCCGTTCCTTTAAAAAGAAATATTCCATCCATCAATCCGTCATTATTAATATCTACTATTCTTTTGCCCAAATAAGCTTCATTATCAGCACTCCATTTCTCATATGCATCAATCACTAATGGGATTTGTCGCTTTCGGCATTCAACTCTATGATTTAGTAATTGTTTATCTTGGCTTTTGGGAAGTTCGGTATTTAATACACGATTTGCTTCATCTACCCGCCAATTTTCTTTCCAACCATCTTCCCCATTAAAATCACCAACCTCATAATATACATCGTTACTAAAATAAGAGTTTCTTCCTGTAACTGCTACTAATTCCTGTAAGGAATTATCATACCCAAACTCTACCCATGGGTCTGGCGGCCCGGCCGGACTATAGTAATCAATTCTAATCCGTGACTCATTCCCAGTATAATAAAGCCTTGTTATACAAGGGTACCACATTTTCAAATAAACTTCCTGGTATCCGTTCTGATTGCTGTCCTGGATATATATAGAAGGCTCTCCTTTTTTGCTTTCCATTGCTGCTATTTTAGAAGCCATGCGTGCCAAATCTACCATGTGAAAATCCAACTGCAAATTATCAATTCCGTTTGTAACAATGATTCTTACTTCGTCCAAAATAGATTTAATTTCTTCATTTCCTGTTTTTTCATAACCAATCTGCAGTATATTCAATTCGTCTTCATATTGCCCACCTTTTTCGTAAATTGCTGCAATTGCCAGATAAGATTCTGGTTGATTTTCTCTAATCATACAGGCCTGCCAATATACCGCAATAGCATTTGCATCCTCACCATTTAGCTCATATGCTTTCGCAAGACCCATATATGCTTTGTAATTATTAGGATCAACTTCTATTACCTTCGTGTACGCAACAATTGCACTCTCATAGTTTAATTCTTCCAGATAGCGATTACCTAAATCAATCTGTTCATTAATTTGTCTGCTTTCATTTGCTTTCAAGAAAAGTGCTGAACAGCATATACCAGAAAACAATCCAAAAATCACCAGAATTATCCTTATGCTCCACTTTTTCATTGATGTTCCTCCATTTCCTCCTTAAGCAGAGCAATATTCACCTTCTCAATCGCGCTTAAAGAACCCTCATCAAAATGGTCAGCCTCAATTGTGCCCTGATACCACGACTGTTGGTTAAAATAGTCCTGTAATTCCTTTGTTTTAAACTGTCTCCCGTGTCGGGCATATATTTCATTCCTGGCAAGCTTTAATTCCCATGCTGTCAAATCCGCCAACTCATCTTTTGTCAGGGCACGATTTGAACTGGCTGGTAATATGTAGATTTCTTCACTGTTTGCATCTGTATTATTAATCGTCTCAACCGTTTCCTGGACTGTCTCTACCGCTATACTCTTCACTGCATCGGTCTGACTGTTGATTGTCTCCATATTAGTCATATGTACTTCAAGTTCTCTTTTCAATATGACTTTTTCCTGTTTGTTACTCAACATATAACCTGAGAAGCCAATTGCAAATGAACATGTAAATATTATTATTCCGATAAAAACTGATTTATAATTTTTCATGTATCGCTCCTGTATATTTAGTCATGGCATTACCTTTATTCAATAAAACCAACAATACCCCATCCATCAATTCTCATCCCGGACAGCTTACTGTACTTCTCGTTATTCAAAGCTCTTTCTGAAAAAACCATCCGTGTGTTGCCATTGATATCTTTATACTCCCTCAAAGCAACTGCTTTTCCCATATTTGCTTCTAATGGCCAAATATCTCCTTTAAACGTATACATTATCTGTCCATTCCACAACCCGTTAACTAAGGTTCCTCTCTCTTCAGTCGATAAGTTTTCTCCCTTCCAAGTATAGATTCCTTCTCCATTTGGTTTATCGCCTGACCATTCCCCTCGGAATATATTGAAACCGGCTGCATGCGTGTGAATCCAAATACCTTCCCCAACGCGCATACCGTTCTGATAACCGCCATTTTATTTGCTCAATTTGATTTTCAAGCAACATTTGATACGTTTTCAGGTTCTCATCTTCAGCAAGCTCATATCCTCGTGCTAATATTTCAATAGCTTTTGATAAGTTTCCTTGTGATTGATATGTTTCAGCAAGTTTTTGATACGCTTCTGGTCGTTTTGGTTCCATCTTAATAGCCAGTTCCAACGATACAATCGCCTCTTCATAGTTATTTTCCAACAAATATTTTATTCCCAACTCCAGGTATTCTTCATAAGATATTTCCTTTGTGCATGCTGTAGTGGTAACTATGCAATAAAAGATAGTCAGCCCAACAATTAATTTCTTAATACCGTTCATATTTACCACACCGTTTTTCCCTTTTATTATAGTGTTATTTATATTAGGCAGCAATTGCAACGAATGAATCGACCGTTTACAATATTTAGAGTCAATTGTTTTCTTTTTTCAGAGAATCTAACCACGCACCACTAATACCACATATAGAACCTTCTCTCACATTGGCTATTCCAAAGCCATCCGCAACTGTACCATCTGGGTCTATCCATATCACTTGACCAATTGGGTACCAACCGTCAATAGACTCACCGATTTTCATTTGCGTGCCTTTTTCAGATGTCCACGAAACTTTTTCAATAGAGCCATCCTCATAAACAAATATTTCATCAAATTGACCATGTTCCAAACCATCTAAATAATATCCGCTTATGGTGAAGGTGCGGATAGTAACATATTCGTCAGGAATAATAACATTCTTAATATACACACCTGCTCCATTAGGCAAATCTCTAAGCCATTCTCCATCATACATGCAATAGCATTCATCATAATAGATTTCATCAAAATAGAATTCATTCGTATGAATCCACTTACCTGTTCCAGTCCTGACGCCATCCTTCATATTTCCAAAGTAAATATAGCCTCCACTTAGCTGTAAAAAAAGTTCATTACTATTAGAATATATAATATTACCATCGCTCTTCTTTACAAAGTCATTGTCCTTAAGATTATCTCGCCATAACTCATAACCCTTTTGATAGTTTTGGTCAAATAGTAACTGATATAACGCTTTCATTGTATCTTCATATTCTGCCCAAAATTGCATTTCCTTTTCAACCAAACTGATTTTCTCTTGTAATTCATTATCCTTCAGAATACTCATTCCCCGTTTTAAAATGGCAATTGCATTACTATAATCATCATTCTCCATATATTCCAGCATTAACCCCCAGTACAATTCCTTAAGCGGACCTTTAATATCATTTGCCTCATAAACCAGATAGCCCCGTTCCAGTACATCCAATGCCAACAATACATTATTTGAATCTACAAATAAAGAACTGTCCAAAAGGTACACATCAAAGGCATTCTCTAGTATTACCTGATTTTCTTTATAACTGGTTTCGGCAATTTCCATAGCTGCTTCCAACCTTGCAACTGCCTGCTCCCGATTCCCTTGTCCCAGATATGCATTTGCCAAACCAATATAGGCAGGCATATTTTTAGGTTCTACCGAAATCACTTTTTCGTAGCATATTAATGCCTGTTCATAGTTTAACTCTTGCAGATACCGGTCACCTAGTGCCAATTGTTCATTAATATCTATTTTTTCGCTGCATGCTGAGATGCAAATACCAATTATTACAGATAGTAACACTGTCAAAATTTTTTTCTTCATTTTTGCTCTCCTACGTCGTATTCATATTAATTCTAGTAAGTATACTGTTCAAATCCCACTACTCCCGTAGTTTTATTTAAATTTTCCTGCTGCCAATTGAGATGACGTTTTCCTTTTCCATCCTTCTTTTCCTTTTCAGATACATAATTCTTTAATTCCCCTGTATCCTTATCCGTAGTCGTTTCGATTACGACAACAATTCCAGAATTAAACTGAACAGGCCATGTATCAACAGAGCCATCCGTCCTTAAAAATTCCCAATTCATATTACCATCCCATAAGCCATCAACCAGGTTACCATACTTATGCCGCACATCAACAGTCTCATTCAAAGTGCCGTACCACTCCCTTATATTTCCAGTTCCATTGGGCCTATCATTGCTCCAAGTTCCGGTAAAGATATAATATTCGCTTGCCTTTGCTCCTAGCCATAATCCTGAGCCAGTTCTCAACCCATGATTATAGTCACCAAAGTAAACAAAGCGCCGGCCGAATTTCTCATGATTAATGCAATAGATTCCGATGCCTCTGCCACTGCCATTTACAATATCATAATCCTCCGAAAACAAAATTGGAGTGCCTTCACTTGCAGAACTTGCTATGTTTTGGAATTCTTCCGAATTAATAAAAACCTGTACTGTTTCAATATCGCCACTATCTAATAAACTATAAAGCTTTTTTAAAACAATCAAAAACTCAACATCCGTTGGTACATTGATAGTTGCATCAGCCAGCAATAATTTATACTCCAATTGGTCCATTTGCTCTTTCAGTCGCCTATTCTTTGTAATTTCATACCCTTCCTTTAAACACGCAATAGCTTGTTCTGGTCTTTCTAATAACACATAGCATTCTGCCAGCTTCAAATAGCAATCTGATATAGTATTATCTATCTCACATACTTTTTCATAATACTCTATTGCCTTTTCATATTCCTTTGTCTTCACATAAATATCACCCAAGGCAGTATTGGCTTCAATATTTCGTGGCTCAATTTCAATGACTGCCATAAACGCAACCACTGCCTGCTCGTAATTCTCTTCTAGCAGATATTTATTACCTAATGTCAAATAATCATCTATAGTCATTGTCTTCTTTCCACAAGCAACCAATAACATTAATAGAAAAATAATCAAGGCAACACAGTTTGTTTTTGTTTTCATAATCCTTGCTCCCCCCCACCAAGCTTTTCTTGCAAATGCCTGTTCTTCCACAAAATACATCCACTAATAGTCCCCTCGTCCTATTCTACCGCCCCAGTCCTCTCAACCCATTTATCAAATGACCCAACAGCACCACACCCACGTGTCCAAAGTTCAAATTCATAAAACTGCTGCTTTTCAGTAGTAGGGAAACAGTAGACGGTGCCTATATATTTACCTCCCTCGTGAGGAAATACACCCGATATTGCAACCTTAGTATAGGGGAAAATATCAAGGAAAAAACTCCCTTCATCATAATGGCAGCTTTTAAGCAATCCTATTTCCATCGCTTCCTCCACGGTAAATTTATCATTTATCTCTATGGATAATATGTCTTCGCTGTGATATCCACCATATGGGTTGATTATCTTCGCCACAACTTCCACTGGTTCAAATCCCCGCTCTAAAATTGCAATGGCGTTCTTATAATCATCTTTCTCTATATAATCCTGCATTAACTTTAAATACCGCTCCTTAGGAACCTTAAGCTCATCTATCTTATAGACCTGATACCCTCGCTCCAGTACATCTAATGCTAACAATACATTATTATTAGAGTCCATATATATAGACTCCGCCTTAAGATATACGCCAACTGTATCTTCCAGTATTATTTGCTCTTCTTTATAGCTTGTTTCTGCAATTTCCATAGCCGCTTCCAGTTTTGCAACCGCCTGCTCCTGTTTCCCCTGACCCATATACGCATTTGCTGCGCCAATATAAGCCGTCATGTTTTTAGGCTCTACCAAAATTACTTTTTCATAGCATACCAATGCTTGTTCATAATTTATCTCTTGCAGATGCCGATCCCCTAAAGCCAGCTGTTCCTCAATATCTATCTTCGCACTACATGCCGTAGTACACATTGCGATTACAATAAGCATAAAAATCATTAAAAACCTTGGTTTCATCCTTTGCTCCCCGTGCTATATTCACGTCAATACGTCTCTTTCATTTGCGCATCTATCTCCGCTTTCCAACGTTTCCCCATCACCGTCAACCAGACAGATAATGCTATGGCCAAAACTATCATACTAGCTCCGGCAGCTACAAGCAACATTCCCATTGTCATTTTCAGTTCCTCCTTACTTAGCGAACCAACCGCCATCCTGTAAATCCTTCATAAGATTTTGAAGCATTTGGACCTCAACATCATTGGAATCATTTTGAGTCGAATAAAGCTCCATCATTTTTTCATAGTACTCTTTCATCCTCTGGTAATCTCTTTGTTCATTTGGCTTTTTTTGTTGGATATCTGCCTCCAAAAAGGCCAGGCGCTTATAACCTTTATAATGATCCGGATATTTTTCTATCATTTGCAGTAATAAGGTTTCCGCTTGTTCAAGCTGATCCATCTGCCCATACAGAACAGCAATGTTTTCCAATATTTGTCTGGTCGAATATCCATTTGAATACAAGAATTCAAATGATTCAACTGCCTTTTGATACCAGAACAGACGATTTTGTGCATCCGCTTCTCCCTTTCTCACATATGCATCAGCCAGGTTTTCCACGATATTCATGGATTGCTGCCTGCCATTTGTCGAAATGATCTGCTCCAGAAAATTTATTTCCTGATCGAGATAGTCCATTCCCATTTTTTTATAAGAAGAGGCACATAATAAAACCGCTCTTTTTCTAAGGCTTTCTGATTTTGTACCATTGATGCAGGTGGTGAAATATTTCTCTGCCTCTGAATATTTCCCTTCCGAAAAAGCAATCTCACCTTGAACAAAATAGATGGAATCCTGTCCTAGTCCAAGTTTAATTGCACAGTCAAGTTGTTCATTTGCTTTCTCTGCATTTCCCACTTGTACCAATGAAACAGCATAATCCCGATAGTACAGGTTGTTTGCATCATTATATGAAATGGCAGACTTAAAGCTATTGCAGGCATTGGAAAAATCATTTTTTTCAAAATATGCGTTCCCCATTATGTAAAATATATCTCCTATGGTACTGTTACTTGTCTCACCGTCCGGCATAATCATTGGATTCTCCAATACATTTCGGGCATATAAAATACAGTCCTCATATAATTCCATCGTATATAACCTTAAAATTTCCTTCTGATATGCCTCCAGGCGATTAGGGTATAACTTCATCGCTGCCTGAATGCTGGTTTCTGCATCATCAAAGTCACCCATAGAAATCCAGTTTGCGGCCTCACTTACGGCATGATTATAGGCCGCTACATGTTCTTTCTGAGTGGTTACCACCCCAAATGCAATAACTATAATTCCCGATGCATATAACGCCGTTATCAGACATTTCCAATTTCTTATTTTCTGTCTGTATCTCTTATATCTCCAATCCAACTCATGAATATGATTCAGCGCACCCAAGAGCTCTGTTCCATTTTGGAAACGTAAATCAGGACTTAATTCCATCATCTTACTGATGATTAGACCAAATCCTTCACTTAAATTGATATCACATTTAGTAACGGAGACAATTTCTTCAAAATTCTGAGAAGGTGTTTCCCCTGTCAGCAAATGATAGATTGTAGTTCCAAGACTATAGATATCTGAACGTTCATCAACACCTCGTCCAATCAGCTTAGTTAACCGCTCAGTCTGCCGGTTGCTTTCCAATACAGCAGGTTCTGCTTCCTGATTAATAAATTGAGTTTTACCCACTAATGCCGTTTGCCGGCGTTCTCCACTTTCTTTAGGTGAAGCACTATCGTGCTTCACCTCCATGGGGATTCCCGTCATCGAACAATACATGGCATAATTCCAATATTGTTCAGGAGGAGAGTAGCCGCCACTGACACCTGTCGATGTCCGCATTCCCTCATCAAAAGCCAATGACACATTAAAATCAATCAGACAAATATCTCTTTGGGGTGTCAGCATGATATTGGCCGGCTTAATGTCACTATGGATAATCGGCGGGGTCTGGCTGTGCAGATAGGCCAATGCCTCTGCCAGCTGCTTTGCCCATTTCAGCACTTCCTTCTGATTAAATTTCCCTTCCTCCGCTAAAGCTTTATCCATAGACTTACCGGGAATATAATCAATTACCGTAAAGATTTTTTCGTCTACTTCAATAAAATCAAATACCTGTGGCAGATAGGTTTGTCTCAGGTTTTTCAAAATATCAGCCTCTGCGCGGCTCTCCAGGACCCCTTTCACACAATCACGAATTTCTTTAACCACTACATATTTCTTCAGCCGTTCATGATATGCCTTATAGACAATTCCACCACCACCAGATCCAATCTCCTCCATTAACCGATAGGTACTTTTCAATATACTTCCATTTTCTATCATGGTACATCCATCCCCTAAAAATGATTATTCATTATAATCAGATTTTTCATCTTCCTGTTCCGTTGCCTCATCTCTTTCTTCCAAAACATGAATCAGACGTTCTCTAAAATCAAACTGCACATCATCCTGATATCCCAATGCATAGATGTGTTCAATGTCATCATGGTCAAACACCGCCGTCGATTCCGAATTCAAATAACCTTCTGGATACGTACAGCCACAATAATCATATGCTTTTGTGTCATCGCCTCTCAGGCCTTTTACATAGCCTAACACCATCAGACGCTTCTCAGCGCCATATAAAGATACCACCGAACCAATTGGTAATGTCCTCTCAAACATTTTCTTATACCCCTTTCTCATTCATTTTCTTCTGCTTTCTGCGCATCTTCCAATTCAGCCATCTTTACTGCAACCTGCTGTATATGCTGCATAAAAGCAAATGACTCTTCATCCTGGTAACCAATAGCCAGAACCCTATCTATCTGACCCTGATCAAATGTATAAACTTCTGTCTCATCTCTTAATCCAATCGGATACAAAAATCCTGAATAGTCCCATATATATCCCGGCTCTTTTTCAGATTCCGCCAAGTACCCACTTATCATAACTGCTGCTGTAGAATTATGTAATATTACAACCGTCCCAATTGGAAATCTCTGAATATCTCTTGTCATAATCATTCCTCCTTTATTTTTTAAACCATCCAGAAACTGTATTCCACGCTGATTTCGCCGTTCCTGACACAGCATCTACCACACCGCCGACATCAACTTCCAACTTCACACTGGCTCCAAGACCTAGCGATGCACCAATATCCGCACTGAATACGCCATCCTTATACCCTACTTCTGCATGAGCACCTATTCCAACATTTACCGTTCCCTTTACGCCAACATCTGCTCCCATAATTTTTACGCCGGCTTTTGCTGATGCTTCTACAAGAAGCGCCTCTGCTGATAACTTTGCATGCGCTGTCGGATTGAAATTACCATCTGCATCACACAGACCAACAACTGCATCGCCCTTCAACTCTACCTTTCCGATTGTTTCCTCCGTCTTTACATAGGCACCCAAATATTTATCTCCAAGCTGTGCCTCTTGTGATGCTGTCAGAAGTGATACGGTGCTTCCCACGGTAACTCCCACTCCTGGACGTAATACCTTCTTCCCTGTTTTCGTGTCTATAGTATATAGACCGGCATATACTTCTGCTGACGTTTCATGTTTCAGTACGTCAAATGTGCTTTTTATATGTGTTCCGTCTTCATCTCCAATTACCTGATTGTCGCTATACATTGAATCTGATTCTGACCACTTCATGCTGGCTAACTTAAATATTTCATGCTTACTAGCTTTCAGTTCGCCATTTTCATTGTTCTTGGAATACCAGCTATCATCATTTTCTTCTTTAAATAATGTTGTCTTGCCTGTAAGAGTCTTAAATTCTCTACTGGTTGTGCCACCAATTGTCGCAACGCTCAATACCTCATCTAAATGGTTGGCTGGTTTTATCGCATGTCTTGGTATACTGACGCCGGAAAGTTTTGTCTCCGTTGTCTCATACTCGTTTGTTACACGATTTAATGCCTTCGTTGCGTTATAAATACTATTGTATTCTGTGGCTGTATCATCCCCTGCCGCTTTCAACCGTTGCTTAATTCTTTCTTTTTGTGCAACTTCAAAACTCAGGCCATTCCGAACCTGCCGTATCTCATCTTCGAGCTTCTTCATCTGCTTGGCAATGTTGTTCTGATCCTGAACGGTAGTTCTGACATTTGGAATTTTCACTTTAAACTCACTCATATACCACCCTTCACCCTTCTTTGTATAGTTATACTTCAACTATACACGATTTTTCATAAATACCATCATTTTCCGACAGACAATCCATTTTATCGGATAAACGGTTATTCTATGGCACCGATAAGTATTAACGAAAGGTTATCAGGTGCTCCATTCCTGTATACTTCTTCTTTTACTTTATCTGCACAGGCCTTCAGATTCTTTGTTTTTCGTGTCTTTCGCAAATGCTTCTTTAAAAATGTTTCCCCGCAATACTTATAGACTCCGTCACTACACAATGCAAAGTTTGTTTTCCCATGCCAGATGTCACTCCGCATCATGCATCCAAACTCTTTCCTGACACCAACTGCCCGGATTAGCTTTCCATAATTGACATGATTCTTGATTTCGTCCGGTTTCATACCGGCAACATTGTTTTGCTGATTCTCCCATACATCATCCATGGTAAGCAGGTTGATCTTCCCTGACAGCATGCCTTCTTGCATCTGGTAACAGCGGCTGTCACCGCAGGAAAACAACGCCCAGGCACCCGCTTCAATCCACAGTACCACTACCGTAGACCCGCATATTTGACCCTGCTTCGTGTAATTCATTATGTCTGTATTGGATTGTGAAAGAACCAGTTTAACTTGCTCCACCACCTGTAAAAATCCCGGACGCTGATTCGCTGCAAGGTAGCCCTCCCACCATTCCTGAATGTTTTGTTCTAATACACCGCTCGCTCGGGCACCATCTTCATGTCCTCCCATACCATCCGCAACCATAAAAATACCTGCCTGCCCATCACTCCCACAAAACACGGCATCTTGGTTTTCTTCCAGTTCCATCCCTCGCTCGTTTACTGCTGTATAATAAATTTCCATTATCGGATTTCCACTTTCATATTCAGTTTACCAAGCACCAATACACAGCCTGTGTATAGTTCTGCAGTACCCACGATTTGTCCACCTTCTTTACTCTTGGCATTGGCATGTAAAATCGTGCCATTGGTCTTGCTCTTATTGGCAACATAAACTTTTCCGCCTTCTTCATAGATACTGCAATGTTCTCCCGATATGGTTTCATCATAGTTTAAGCGAATTTGACAATTGGAATTGTAACCCACGAGTACAGGTACCTCCAAGGGAACCTCAAAGCGCTTTATCGGATTATTGATATCGGTTAAAATCAAGGTATTCGGCGTATGATTCTCCCACATATAAACTGTACCGTTTTTCTTACGTTGGTTTTTCTCCTCCGTCAGTTTTGTATGATGTTTCTTACCTTCTCCTGAGGCCACCTTTCCTTCATCTATCTCTGGATCAGCCGGATCAAATGCGTTTTCTTTTTCCTTTTTTCGCAATACCAGAATAATCACTACCGCGATAACAACCGCTAGTAAAACTCCCGCTGCAATCAAAACGTATGTCAGTGGAAATTTCTGCGGCATCGGTTCCGTCTCAACTGCAGCAGTTGTCATAACAGCCGGGCTGCTTTCTTCCGGCTGTGTCTCCTTAATTGTAATAAACGGCATCGAAACTTCAATCGCATTCCTGACAGACTGACCACCCGATGTCACAATTACATTAATTCCTTTTCTGGTTCCATCACAATCCCTTTCTTTGGGAGTAATGGTTACTTTAACTGCCTGGTTGATTGCTGCCACACCATTTACAATTGTCATTGAATCCGGTACTTCATCCAGCAAATATGCTTCTGCACCGGTTATTCTTGATAATGCAAACATATTTTTCAACTGTTCATTGTTGCTTTTATAAATACAACCAATTGTATAAATCGGATACGGTGTCTTTTCAAGCTGAGCATAAAGCTCCTCCTTGGTATATCCAATCGTTTTATTATCCACACCATCTGAAATGATCACAATCCGTTTCAGGGTAATATTTTCTCTGCTATTCAGTTCCTTTAACACATCGTATAGGACATCAGTCAGATATGTTTCCTGATTCTGATAACTGATGCCATCTACTGCCTGCTTTATCTGGCTGTAATCGGAACTGTTCTGGATCAGATACGTAATCTGATCGGAAAATGTTGCAACCGTAAACTGCTCGCCATTCATTCTATTAGCTGCCAGTTCAGATATAATTGTATTAATCATCGGACGATACTTATCCGCAACCGATAAAGAATTATCCAGCAAGATAATTGTCTCCATTGGTACCGGATCTTCTGTAATTACATAGCTTTCAATCTTCTCTGCCTCGCTCGTCCCGACCTGGCATTGTATCTCATACTCCTCCCCGGGATTTTGCAGATACAGCACAATATCCCTATCCCCCACGCCGAAACCCAGTATCTGGCCCGGATCTGCTGCCGCAAGCGCAACCTGACAGCACATACTGGCCGCTAGTATTCCACTAATCAAACACTTTCCCCATTGATTTCTCATAAAATGTACAATCCTTTCAAGGCTTTGCCCCAAGTTCTTCTGGAACAAAGCCTTCGAGTTTGGTATTTTCATACCCTTTTTTAAATATAATCAGACTGCAATGCCGCATTTCCCTGTGTATTCAAGTCTTCTCCCTGAATATAGTTATCTGCCATCTCAATCAGATCTGATACATGCTCCTGAATCTTATTATTAACCTGGTTCATATCTTCTTCCAACTTGCTGAAAGTATTGATGTATGCGGTTGCTGCTTCTCCTTCAAAGGAAGAACTCAGGCCTTTTACAATTGACATCATGCTGGATGTTGTTGACATAATCGTCTTACCTCTGTTACCAAAAGCATTGGATGTATTTTTCAATTCCTGAGGGGTTACTAATAATGTTCCTTCCATAAATTAATTCTCCTTTTCTTTGACTATAGTCTGCTTAATTTGCTTTTCTAACACTGGCAATACTGGTGTTGATATTTTCTGTTTTGTCATACATATCCGCATTTGCACGAAGCTGCTGTATGTACTTCTGAATACCTTCATAGAATCTTTCAAACTTCTCCGCATCCAATAAAAACTGCTCGTTGAACTTGTTGCGGGCGTCTCCCTCCCATTTTGATCCAAGGGAAGTGTTATCATCCCTTAAACCACTTACCTCACTCTTGAACTTATTGTTCAATGTCTCCAACTCATCTGCCTTGCTTCTAAGGGTTTTTGGTGTTACTCTGAATTTTGATGCCATATTCTTTTCCTCCTGGCTTTTTATTGTAACTGTCAGGACATCCTGACGGTTTACTTTCTTAGATAGATCAACTGCCTATTATGACTTTGTAATTTATGTCTTTCGTCTTCTTGCAATCTCATATGCTCTCATTTCCGCTTCATAAATCCGCTTTGCCACTCTGCGAATATCTGCTGCAACATTTCTCAGGTTTACCGCAGTCTTTTTAATATCATCTTGTACCAGACCTTCTTTTTGCAGGAAGATTCTTGAATTGTCTCCCGTCCAAGCGGCCGAAAGATTCAACATGGTTTTTTCAAAATCGGTATTTGCGAGCCTTTGCAACTGATCTGCAATAGTGTCCAGTTTTTTCGCATCCTTATTGGCTTTTGCAAAATCCATCTTGATTTGTGTCTTACCCTTCATCCTGCCTCCTCCTATATATAATCACTTTTTAATTGTTGGTTTTGAGCAGTTAGTTTTTCTTCTGTGTCAGCATATTCCGTAGCCATAAGCTTCAAATCATCCGGGTGTTCCTTCAAACGATTTAAGATAGAGGTAATGTCATCTTTTTCCTCTTCAAACATTCGGCGATGATAATCCCCTGCTGCTCCGGTCCAGTAACTGCTTGTTCTCGTAACAATGCTTTGTAACTCGGCAAACGACTTTTCCATATCTGAAATTGCTGTGGACACTTGACCAGCTTTTATTATCATCATCTTGGGGTCTGCTACTATTGCATCCTGGAATCTTGTTCTCAAATTTTGGTGGATCACTTCCGTCCCCTCCTCTCTATATTCTAATGCTGGTCACAAGACTATTTACCTTGTTGTTGCATTGATCATACTCAACCCTTGCATTTTCCATTGCTTTAATCATTTCGTCAATAGTTTTACAAAGATTTTCAAAGGCTTCGCAATCGGAGTCAAACTGAATATTAAATGCCTGATTGGCTGACCCCTTCCACATAGTGTTTAATTCCTGAATTTCTCGGATCATCTTAGTCTTGCTTTTTTGTAATGTGCTCAGTTCTGTTTTTAACTTGGTAATATCCCTTGCCAAATTATCAGTGTTGATTTCAATTTCTTTAATTGCCACTCTTACTCCCCCTCTCTAGCGTAACCTTTGATACATTAAGCCGAGCTTTGATAAATTCTGTACTGTAACCGCTTTTCTTTTTACAGTGGAAATTACACTCTCACAATAATCAATCAATTCATTTTCATTCTTTTCGTACAACCTGCAGATACGATTCAGCAATATTTCAAACAACCCACAATATCTGCTATTCGTCTCAATCTTCTGCTCCTGCTTTTTTATCTGATCCAGGTAAACTTCCAAATGAGATAAATCATATAAGTCAAGTCGGACCTTTACAAGTTCTGTTTGACAGAAATCCAACTGCTTTTTTATTCTGCGCATATCATCCGCAGACTGAAGCATATAGTTTAATTTTACCTGCATTCCCTTACCTCTCCTTAGCACACTGTTAGCATAGCACATTTTTATATCTTTTGTACCATACTTGACCAATGGTCACTTTTTCATGACGAACGGTCAGATTAAATCAATAAAAGGCAGTCTGCATTGGTAATTCCCTGCTGGGCAAGTGTCGACTGGTAATTCAAAATTTTCCTGCCTTCACTGGAGCAGAGACAAAGCTCCTCGGCATTTCCTTTTAATCTGCATTGCTCTTTCTGGCAGATGATCTCCACTAATTCTGCAATCAGTGTGTCGACTGGTATATGTTCTTCCACACTGAATTGATATTTTCTTTCGATTGACGGAACTTCTACGTCTACAATAATCATGCTTTTTTCCTCCAAATCTTTTCCAATATTTCACAACGAAGCTCATCAGAATCAGGTTCTACCAGCACTGGTTTCCTTTGTTGCGAGAAGATATCCTCTTCCGGGCAATCTTCCATAAACCAAAGATTCATCATCCCCTGACAGAGCATCAAGCAATCCTGTATAGTTCCATCCATGCGCATCAACTGCATGCCTGCATAAACTTGTACGCCACTGTCAAGCTTCACTTTGCTCATCCATTCCGATATCCCACCCGAATATCCAGAATAGCTACACAAACTAAGTTTCTTTTGTTCCTCCTGAATCAGCATATTAGTTCTACTAATATCGTCCGCTTCCTCTTTCTTCACTGTCCACGCTTCCGGAATATCCATATTGGCTTCCATCCAATCCCAAAATCGATCATAATCCAGCGAGAATACCCGGAATGCCTTTCCCTCTTCCTGAACATTCTCCAGCACCATGATTCGGGTTCCTAAATAACAGATTTTTTGAGGAACAGATTCGTCACCAGGGAAAATCACCAGACAATATTCAGCATCATGAACCGGGGATACGATTGCCTTTCCCGTCTCTGTTAATTGATACGCCCCATCTTCAATTCTGACACAATCGGTTTGAACCAACTCATAGATTGCTTCAATCATCTGCTTCTCATCCACGGTTTCTGCTTCCGGTAAAGGAAAGCATCTGACCTGTGTGATACCTTCAGTGAGAAGGAGAACTGCAAATTCCAAATGTGAAAAAAATAAAATCCGTTCATCCATTCTTCCAGAACTCCTTTAATGTTTTCTTATAACTTCTTGAAAAGGGTACCATCACATCATCCTTTAATTGAATCATACTCTCAGATAACAGAAGCGTTTTTGCGCGTTTTATATTGACTATATAACTTCTGTGGCACCTTATAAATCCCACTGGCAGATGTTCTTCTAATGTATCCAGTGCATCATAAAACCCAAACTCACTGCTTTTTGTTCTAACAAAAATCTTCTTCTCCCGTGCTTCAAAATAATCAATCTGTCCCAAAGGAATATATTGCTTGCCATCTCTCGTCTCAACTAAGAAAGCATCCGGCTTTTCTGTCTCCAGTTGTCTTGAAAAAACTTCAAAAATATCTTCGACCACCCTTTCCGTATCCGTTTCTTCAACCGGTTTTAACAGCAACGCTCCCGGCGCAATAACCGGCTTTAAATATGCCGTGGGTGACAGAGATGAATCGGCAACGACCAAAAGAAACGCTTCCGTATGCAGTCTGCGCATTTTTTCCAATGAATCCAGTCCGTCTCGTAAGGTAACATCCCAGCAAACAAGATCCAATACTGGCTCTTGTTCGAGATAATGCTCTGCATCTATCACAGTTTCAAAAGAAGGAAAGTTCCACGCTTCCTCCGTATAGATTGCCGCCTTTTTTCTCACAACTGTCTTTATCGTATCATTATCTTTTCGCTGCGCCACCAGCGTGAAAAAAGTAATCATGTCTACCCCCTAGCAAAAGGTGTTACTACACGGACACTGGCCGACATATCATTTGATGCCATAATACCGCATCCGGGCTTATCTGCTGCAGCAAGTTCCCGGTACGATGTCCCCTGAAAATCCAGTGCGCTCTGTCCGTCTGCATATCCACCAAGATGGATGCCGTTTCTGTAGTGTACAAAGCTTTCATATACACTTTGACCCAGTGCGTCCGTCCGCTTATCCCAGTTAAATGCAGCGATAAAATAAATATTCAATAAACTGCCCTTTTCCAGGAAGTTTGTCATGGCACCACACAGATTATATTCTCTGCCCTCACTCCCATGCAGGATTTCTGAATACTCAATCAGGTTTGATATAAATACAAAGTATGGCTCTTTTTCGCTCATCTTATCAAAGATTTCACTTTCCTCCATTGCCTGGGACTTGTATGCCATTTTTATCTGACTACGCTCCTGGAATATCGGGATCATTCTTTTTATAAACTCAAAATATTTATCTATTGTTTTAATATACTCTGCGCCAACTGCCTCTGCTTCACCTTTTAGTTCTTCCCCTTTAAACTCTACGACAACAAGATGTCCTTTCTTTTCGGCACCAGACCGCATTAAAATTCGCAGCATGTTTGTCTTACCAGTTCTGGCTTTTCCAGAAACCAGATAACAATAAGTTTGTCTCAGGTCAATTCCTGTCACTGCAGCTGTTGCCAAATTATATCCCAGTGGAAGCTTCGCAGGATCATCTATCAGCTTCTGCGTTTCTTCCAGTGACCTGAAGTCGGACCATACCGCTTTTTCCGGAATATGAGGAATAGGCTTCGCCCGTTTCTGACTCCAGCTATCACCCATACCTTCACATTGGTTTCGAATATGTTCAATCCGTCCATAATCATCGGCTGCTTCTACAGCCAGACACGTCTGGAATTCCAAAACAGATCCGTCTACCTGTACAAGTCCGCGACCAGGAACACCGGCTTCCGGAATCGTAGAAATCTGCATGGTCTTCAGTATATCGGCATACGCAAACTTATCCTGCATCTCCAGCGTAACCGTTCGGCGAATGTTCTCTTCTAATCTTCCCGGAATCTCATTAATGCTGAAACCTGCTCCAGATAAAAGCAGATAGATACCATTCGCTGTACATTCCCTTGAGATTTGGAGTAAAACATCATCATACTTTTCTTCTGTTTTCTCCCGGAAGTTTGCTACATTGTCAATCACCACCACAACTGCCGGGCAAACCATTCCATTCTTATGTATGTACTGGTAATAATTACCGCCCCGAAACAGTTTCTTTCTCTCCTGAATCATATCCTGTAACATGTGGAATAATTTTCCTACCGTATCGAGGTCGTTTTCGTAAAGGATACCACCAACATGCGGTGCTTTTTCAAATGGTTCTAACATACGGCTGCTAAAATCCAAAATATATACGTTCAAATATTCCGGCGAGTAATTCTGAATTAGAGAGTAGATAACGGTCTGTAAAAATGTACTCTTTCCGCTCATGCCAACACCACAGATGGCATGGTTTCCATCCTCCGAAAAATTCAGTACCAACGGCATCTGGAATTGATTCACCGGGTCATCGCAAAGCCCCACCATTACTTTGAGCTCCCAATTCATCTCCTGCCCCGGCCACTGGCCATTAGCAAAACAATGATCCCGGAAGCCTTCCAACTGAGCTATAACCATTTTTTCCGGAAGGATCGGAAGCCACAACGGCTGCTGTTTCTTATATCCGGCCTGCATGGTCAGCTGTGCCAGATACTCCACTACTGCATCAAGCTGGGTCTTTTCTTTTATTTCCGGAAGTTTGCTTCCTCGTATCTCCGACTCATTTAAAATGTGGCTACATACCTTGTCTGGTTCTGACTCTCCGAATCGATGAAGTGCTTCCTCATAAAGTGTCGCAAAGTTTTTTAATAACTTGGTATTATAATCACTCTCCGGGAATTCTATTTCTTCCTCCGCAAGTAATGAATATAGTTCATCTATTTTCAAGTTATTCGCTTTTGCCATAATTTGACACAAAGTAGCAATCCATTTTAATTTTGTTTCTGCTTTTCTCCGGCTCTTTAAATGATTTCCGATCAGTCCTGCCCGACCTGTATTGGTCAGCATTTTGGCAATTATCTGTTTGGCACTGCCCGTTTCATCATCATAAATCGCCCCGCTCCAACCAGACTGGAACTGCTCATATAATTCATCATTACCAACCTGTAAATATCCGCGCCCTGCCTGTGTTAAGTAAGCGGCATCTGGTTTATGCAGCATGTCCATACTATCCTGACGATCCTGTACACGTAAACACAAACGGAATTTTGAGTTACTCCAGATATTGTCATCAACTGTACCACTTGGTTTTTGAGTCGCCAAAATCAGATGTACACCAAGGCTTCTGCCAACCTGCGCCACACTGATTAATTCTCTCATAAAATCAGGCTCCTCACGTTTCAACTCAGCAAACTCATCAATAATGATAAATAAGTGAGGTACCGGCAGTTTCGCTTCCCCGTTTTTATAAAGACTTGTGTAGGCATTGATGTTATTTACTCCATTTTCGTTAAACACTCTTTGCCGGCGAAGATTTTCGCTTTTTATTGATACCATTGCACGGCGTACCTGGCTTCCGGAAAGATTTGAAATCTGCCCCAGCACATGGGGTAAACCGGAAAACAGATTCCCCATTCCACCCCCTTTATAGTCAATGACAAAAAAGCCAATATCATCAGGACTAAAGTTGAGTGCCAGCGATAACATATAAGTCTGAAGTGTTTCCGACTTACCAGACCCCGTCGTTCCGGCTACAAGACCATGTGGTCCATGATACTTTTCATGCAAATCTAGGTAACACAATTGTCCACCCGACTTGATACCAATCAGGGATTTCATATTATCGTATGTACGATTCTTCTTCCAGCGATCCAGCACATTCAACTCGTTTAATGCCGTAACACCATACATTTCAAAAAATGTAATTGCCGACGGAATCTCCCCGCCAACTTCTACTTCATTTACTTCAACATTAGCCAACTTTCTTCCCAGTTTCTTTAATACTGCTGCATTCATATTATCAAACCGAACTACCGTCCCGTTATTACGGCCATTTTTAACATTATAAATGCCGCTAAATTCCGCATCATGCTGGATAATACATTCACAAGTATTGGGAAGATCCGCATAGCTTTCTGTCATCAGAATCGTAGTTAAGCCAATGTTCTTTTCCTGACCAAAAATATATTTATTAATCAGCTCCCCTTCCAGTAAATGTTCATCTTCAACAATCAGAACATAATGAGGACTAAACTTTACATTGTCGCCCCCAGGTGCCATCGCCACCTCTACCCTCTGGCGAAGCACCTGCATCAGGTCATAACAAACATCACTTGCTTCTGATGAACCCAACGCCACATAGCGGTTTTTTTTGTTCTGTGACCACACATGTGGCAACCATGTAGTAAAACTCCAGGCATCTTCTCCATTATGCTTCTCATCATATGTGATAAATGCCAGCTTCACATCTGTATAGCAATTCTGGGTTGCAATCTGTGCTACCAGATTATATACCACCTGATATGCTCCTGATTTTTCCGGTCCGCCAACAATCCCGATTAGTGATTCCGCCTCCAAATCAACGCCTACCGGTACTCCATGCAACGTTTTATAGCTATCTTTTATGAGTCTGGGTTTGTCTCCTAATGTATCATTAACTAATGTAAACCGTTCCTTCGGAACATCAATTTCAATTTGAAATGGAATATCTCCAAGTCCAATACGATGATATAGAAAATCCTCATGAGAACGGTTTCTTCCCCACATCCCTTCTGGTATGCTCTCACTATTACCAATCACTTGATCCGCTGACGGATAACGTTCAATCAAAATTTGAATGCTATGAGCATATTTTTCTTTTACCGTCTCCGAACATCTCATCAGGTATGCTCCATACGCATCAAATCTGCGTGTCTCTTCCTTGCGTGCGTTTGTTTTGGCATAGCGAATGTTGTTCACCGCCCAAAATGCACCAAAGAGACCAGAGCATGCTGCCGTGATAATTCCCGTATACATGTAACTGCTGCTGGCCGCTCCACTCATTCGGCTGCTTATAATAGCAATGCTTGTTCCCAGCAACATCGGCAGCATCATTGTCAAAGATGGGCCGATCATCATAAGAAGCGGCATCTCTCCATCTTCACGCGGTACCGGAGGTGCTTCAATTTCTACCTTTTCGGCATCAAGCACTTCCATATTTCTTGGTGAACGATGATAATAATTTTTTTCATTGTTTGCTACGTTTTCCTGACCCACCCATCCAAAACTTTCACCCATGCCCCAGGATTTCAGAACAGATGAATCAATATCTGCTGCTACAGAGTGATCAACTGCAAGGACATCTCCAAGAAAGATCATCCGTAGTCCCCATATGTTAATTCTATCGCCAAATTCCAGAACCTTATTCGCATGCATACGGACATCATTGATAAAAGTTCCATTACTGCTTGTATCTTGCAGAATCCATTGCTCCTGCTGTCTTGTAAATTCAGCATGATTCTCTGAGACAATCTGTCCATTCCCATAATAGGATGAATATGTAATTGTCTTTCCTTGTTTATTCCCTATACAAATCTTAGATATATCAATTAAACTATATTTCGAATACACCATAAAGGAACTCTCTATCACCTGTACCATGATTGCAAGAATCTCTTTGTGCATCGTTACAAGCGTATAGCTGTCATGGTTTTTTATCGGTGTTCTATCATAATCTTTGTCGTTAATATAAATCCGCTCCTGCATATCCTGGAAATACCAGTTTCCATCCATTATTTCCAGTTTTAATTCTACATCCTCATGAATCTGAAACATGTAATGTTCCAATAGCAATACAATCTCCGTGTTATTTCCTGCCGGAAGTACAAACTCCTTAAATGCACTTTTGCTGTACACAGAAAAAACTACGCTCATATCATGCCTCCCTTGCCTTTTGTAAATTAGTTAATTTTTGATATAGTGCACCTGGAATATAGCATCCTGAAACATGATGACATCTTCAGAATTCATTTTTAATCCAATTTCATCTACAATAGCCGTTTTTTTGTTTCTTCTGACATATACACTTCCAGCCCCGCTGGAACGTACACAGTATATACCATTTTGAAAAAATATCTCACACCACGATTCTGCGTTTTCCAGGCTGTTCAATACTGTAACCGTTCCGAACTGTACTCCCAGAATCACCTTCTCACTGGCACGGAATATATATTTTTTCTCTGACAGTTTATTTTTCTCAATAACCTGCAGTAATGGCAGTTTTTCTTTGGTGTTCTGCCCTTCACCAGTGGAGTATTCTACTTTGTATGGCCGATGAGGTGATGACGGAACATCATATTCGGTTTTTGCTGAATCAACAAGTGCTTCTTTTAAAGAATCCTCTCTCAACTTTCTGGTGGCCTGAAATTTTTCCTCTATGCTTTTTTTTCTCTTTGAATGCAGCCATATCAGGATAGCTGCCAAAAGAATCACACCAAAGATTATACCCGCAATCAACATAGGTCTGACTTCCATTCCCTTCTTATTATTTTACATGTACGACAACGTTTTCTACAACTGAACTCAAATCAACATAGTATTGATCGAAGTTTCCATACTCTACATAGACTGCCGCAACATCACTTTTCATATTATTTGAAAAATTGAACCACACCGGATCACTTTCAAATATATGAATTGTACCGTCGGGAGCCTGATACTGGCAAACCAGTGTTTTGGCATAAAAATTATTTCTTTTGAGATGATAGTTGTTTTCTAACCCTATAATCTCTGCATAAATGCACTGACCATTTTCTAAAAGATATTTCTTTCTTTTTGTCCGCCTAGTATAATGCATAAGCAACACAATACTTATAATCATCAGAATCAGGCCGGGGATTAAAAACATCAGGTAAAATACAGGTATATTAAGAAATACTTTCTCCGGCTGTTCAGGTTTAAAATAAACCGTTATTGTGTCACCAATATAATGCGCACTAGAAGTATAATTCATATTTGCGGTATAGGTCTTTCCTTCTACCTTATATTCCACTTCTGTCCAGTTAGAATGCATCGCAGTAATGGTTGCCATTGTTGATTGAGACGACTTCCTGGTTCGAAGCTGATTTTCCAAGCCACCACCACCAATTGCAATGAAAATAACACCAACTAAAAAAAATATAATCCCTATCTGATAAATTTGGCGATTGCCCTCACAATTCAAACTTGACATAAAACCTCCGATATTCTATGAATTTCAATACTATCATACCAACAAAAATGTAAATAATAGAATATATTTTAAATATCCATCCAAAAAGACAAGAATATGTTATATAGTATATAGTAACCATAAATATTCATTTCGTCAATTAATTACTCCCCTTTTTCTTTTTAAATAAATAAAATGCCAGAACGAAACCTTAAATACATATAATATAAAAACTCGGGTTTTCGACACTTCGTCCACCTGTTAAATTTAACAAATCCCTTATCTTAGCCGTTTATGGCTTGTTTTTTTGTCAAAATTTGCATATTATTGTGTTGTATGTGTTGTATGATTATGCT
>Ga0153944_1000137_pt1 | contig 30573 bp, 32 predicted proteins | sample TSNJ028MetaG_FD_104703 | JGI IMG/M metagenome (GOLD analysis project Ga0153944, IMG submission 104703) | Attine ant fungus gardens microbial communities from New Jersey, USA - TSNJ028 MetaG | ecosystem: Host-associated > Fungi > Mycelium > Unclassified | place: USA: New Jersey, Wharton State... | reverse complement strand
GCTGGCACGTGAGGCAGCCCATTGCTGGCCCTGAGGACTTGGCTGCAGTGCACAATGGTCAGGATAACCGTCAAGCCAAAGGCAAGGCTATTTGCGTCTGCGCCAATTCCAATGCCAAATGCCTGTGAAGAATATCCAAACGGTTTTATTTACTGCCACCAGTGTTCAAAAAAACGCAGTGTCACCGGTATGTCCGCACGAGCCTGTTCTGCTGTCCCTCACCCTCCCAGACGCCATCCAGTGCACTTTTCTCGAGCCTACAAAGCACGCAGAACTTAATACAGATTTTACTGCTCGCCTTCACCGATGTGTCGCAAAATTCTGCAGGTTCTGCTTAAAGAACCGTTACGACCTTGATTTTGCTCATCTTGTTGCCTCAGTCTGTGCCGCTCTGCCTCAACAGGGCCACATCGACTCTGCAGGCTACATTTACAAGTACGTCGTCTTTTGCTTTGCTCTACTGCTCTTCTCACCTCCTTGTCCAGGTGTCCCAAGTGCTGCGACATTTGCAATTGTCCCCGCTGCCGCAAGTCAAAGGGTCTTCAACCAATGGGGTATATTCTCTTTCTCTTCCTGTCTCTCCCCCCGCTGATGTCTACTTCCAGCAACGCCGGTACCATCCGCAAACCCCCGCCTCAGCCAGCTCCAAAACTCCCAAAGCTCAAGTCCAAGTCTACCCCCAAATTCCCCAAGAAGCCCCGCCCAAAACCCCTCCCCGTCGTTAAATGGACCCATGTTCCTGTAAAGCTTTCTCTAGAGGATGCGGAAACTCGTCTTTATATCCGCGAGTTTCTTGTCCGCTTCGCTGACCTCTTCGATCCTTTCCTTTCGAAAGCCAACCTTGAAGAACTAGACGAGATTGGTGGTGCACGTTATCCAAGCCGCGAAGATCACGCACACGCAAAAATGGCTAGTTGGGTCAGCGAGTCTTGCATCAAATCGATGATCCTTGCCCTCCTCAGTCTCCTTGAGAAAGAGCTTCACGGCCCTCTCGCTGCCGTGCGTTTTTTCCCCTCTCTAAATTACCTGACTCTCTTATTCTCTATTTTCTAGTCCATCAAACATGCCATGAAAGAAATCCGCAATCTCGGCGTCAACCTTAACAAAATTTGGCTGGTCCTCTCCTCCCTTCGCGACGCCTCCTTCACTTTTTCTCACTCCCCTTCCGACTCCAGCTCCCCCCCATCCACACTCCCAGGCTCCCCTCATACTCCCTTTGCATTCACATTCCCGGATCCTCGCCCTCCTCCAGCGACTTACGACATCCGTTCCATCCGGACAACTCGCCACAATGACGCAAACGATGGTCTCTGCATAGTCTGTTCAGCTCAAATGATTCCTGTCATATCCTCCCTCATTGAAGATGCCCTTCTAACCAGTGCTATCCGCGAGGAAGTCGAAATTGGCATCCAAAAAGGAAAGGAAATTGTTAGAGAGCAGCGAGAAGCATTCAAGAGAGAAGCAGATAGATGGGAACAAGTTCGGAAGGGGATGGAAACTCGTGTTAAGTCCAAACCTCAAATTCTTGAAAATCGCGCAAAGCGTGAATATCACAAACATAAACTCGCCTCCCTTGAGAACTCGCTCAAGGTTCTTACCCCAAGATTTGCTCCTCGATACACACCCATCGGCATTGATGCTGACTCCCGCGTATACTGGATCTTATCGCCTGGTGTATCAGAGCGAGATGCAGCATCAGACTTTATCCTGTCTTGCTCCCGAGAGATCAAGGGAAAGCCAGGGAAGAGCAGAAAACTTCCCAAATCCAAGGTACTGACTACCGAAGAAGAAAGGAAAGAAATGAGGTCGTGGAGTTGGTTTGTTGCTGTTTGGGGTCGGAAACCCAAAGATGCAAGTGGTACAGGAGCAAAGGAACAGGAAAAATGTGTTGCGAGGAGTGGCGTCAAGCTGAAGATTAAAGTCAGTCCTATTCAGGGACCTGGAAACGTCCCTGATGCTATGGATGTTGATGAAGAAGATGAAGAGATGGCTAGTCTTTCTGATCAAGAACGGTCATCCTCGCCTTTGCATTCATCAGCTAGTACGACGACTCCGACATCCTTTTCCGGTGAACAGTCGGATCAAGAAGAAGACGATGACGACGACGGAAATAATGTATTTTCTGGTGACCTCGACGATCATACAGAAGAAGAGGACGATGCTGCGGAAAGATGGTGGGGGTTTTATGATCCACTTGAGATCATGAAACTTTCCAACTGGATAGCTATCAAAACTGGTCTTGACTTCGAAGAAAAGGACCAAAATGATCGACATTCACCTTCCCAATCAAAAGATTTTGTATCGACTGTACCGCTACAGCTTCGCCATGGCCAATATGACGAAATGGAGTCTCACGCATCGTCATCCACTGCTACGCTTACTGGCGGATCTGGGATACCATCAAATGGGTACACGAATCAACATATGGGAAAGAAAAGTCGAGACACGAGTGTCACGGTTGTCAATGATCTTCATATCACCCAAAGTAAAGCACAGTTCAGGTCACTCGTCGATGAGCTTCGAAATTTTGCAATTTTACTTGACTGGAGAATGAAAGTGGACAAATATGAGAATGTGCTTTGTGATCCTGTTGCTGCTTCTGGTGGTGGTGGTGGTTTGGCGCTGGAAAGTGTGGATACTTCGCCTGTACCTTCTGGTGGGAGTGAACGTGATGGGAAGAGCGTGATTGGGAAGGTGAGGGTGAAAGTGAGGGAAAGTATTGGGATGGGTGAATCTGTGAGTAGTTATGAGATGGGGGAAAGGAGAGAGGAAGAATAGTTTTTGATGACACGACGCGATTTGGACTCTTGTTCTTGTTGCCCGCGCTTCCCTCCCCTCCTCTTTTCTTGATTATATTGTTTGTTTTTTTTGAGTATACAACTTTACATTCGACTTTTGTCATAACGTGTACAATTCCAACATAATGTTTGTAAGATTTCGTTTTCTTGAGGGAAGCTTTTTTTTTCTCTAAAAAAAGTTTTGGACGAATTGTTGTTATATCTATAGATATTGTTTTATTTTGTTTCCCTTTTTAGGGTTGAATAGACTTTTTGATACAGTTGAAGTTTTTTTTGATCGGAATCTATCAAGGGTGTGGGGTTGAATTGTCTGTCAAAGGGTATTTTTGAAAAAGTGTTGGATGAGATGTTTATTCTGTTTTGATGGTATTGATATCTGCTTAGGCAGTTCGATTACAGACCGAAAAGAAAGTATCTGTGTCCATACTGGCGGACCTGTACACATATATGTCATCTTGTCTCTGTCTACCATAAGGGTGAATCGTAATACCATGGTCATGGGTCCCCAGCAGGAGGAGGATAGAGTCGGGCGTATAGTGATGCAAGTTCATCAAGACTGATCTGACGTTCACTACATGCTGAGATGTGATCCGCAAGTCGTGTGGCAAGTATATGTTTGCACTATTCATCTGGATTGGTTAGTTTTCGAGGTTGTTGCAGATACCAAAATCACCATGATGTGGTTTTTTTGTTGATGAACGTAATGAAGAAAAGCTGGACAACTACAGAAGTAAGGATATCCTGTGTTGCTCACTTCAAGCAAAACAAGATAAGTCCCATTCGTGCCGATGACTTCATACTCTGTGTGACCCCAGGTAGTCGTATACTTGAGAACTCGTGAACCGTTAGAAAAGTCGCCTCGTGGATAAGATACGAGAGGCGGACGGAACTATTTACCATTTCCTCTATCAATTAGATCCAGCGCACCGATAATAACTTGTTCCGGAAATGTATGTTGAAGGCGGAGGAGATCATCATCGGTGACTATTGGCGATTCAGAGCGGATGAAGAAGAAGGTTCTCAATTGATCGAGAATGAGCACTGACAGGTCTCTCGACTCATCGAATGAATCACCGCGTTTGCAATTGACAAAGGTTCTTTCAGACTAGCCGTCATTTTGTGTGAACTATGGAATGAGATTTCACAAATCCCATTTTTAGTATTTTGTCCACCCGGCGAATGCCGTGACCTGATTCTATATCTTTTACCAATGAAGTCTCGTTATCTCATTGTCTTTGCTCAGTCTCACAGTGACTTTAGACTCCCAGAACTCCAATCAGTCTCTGAGCTTCATGGATTTCAAGTTTCGCTTCTAGAGGATTCTGATACTTCAAGGCCTTTTATGGTTGTTGAGATGGAAAAGGAGGAGCATGCGCTTATCCTTGCTCGTAGGTGTGTCTTGATAAAGTGAATATTCTTGTTTATGTCATTAGTCGCATCATTCTCATGCGATGTTTATTGTGAAAAGATCTATTTACGAATTCTATGCACGAGGCGAGACATATGATCAAGTTCATAACATGAATTGTTCGAACAAGCACCTCTGGGAAAAGTACATCCCCGATACATCATTCAAGTTCAATGTCACTGGCTTCAATCATACCATACCGCAGAGGAGGCAACGTGATGTGATTGAAAGCTTCTCATACATGGATTTTCGAGGAAAGATTGATATGAAAAGCCCTGAGATCACTATGGCCTGCTTCGAGGAGTGTAAGTTTGCATACCCCACATATTCTGTCGCTCGAGAGCTCAAGAACCGAAAACCAAGAATAGACGAGAGTCGAACCGCTGTTCCCAATGGTTCTCCACGAAAACGACGCGAAAACGATAGTCACTTCAAGGAGATTTTCTTTGGGAGGTTGGTGCGTCCATTTTTATGTCATGATCGCAGGTAAAGCTCATATAGTAACATAGATAGTTGAAGGATCAGCGAGGCGGCTGGTTGGTGTATTCGATGTAAAAAAACGTGCCTATTTTGGTAATACCAGCATGGAAGCAGAGATTTCACTGTTAATGGCCAATCAAACCCTGGCAAGTATTCCTTCCTATATCAAGGAAAGTAGGAGAGCTTACGCTTAAAGAGGTAGTCTTCTCCTGGAAGATGGATATATGATCCATTCATGGGCACTGGGAGTATGGCATATGTGAGGGTCAACGTTTTCCGCATACTATTAATTGATCACATCCTCTTCGACAGCCTACTGCCTACTTTGGAGCACTTGTATTCGGGTCTGACATAGATGGGAGACAAATGAAAGGGAAGGGTTCGTCACTATTTTTCGGCCTGCCTAAAACATATCTTGAAGTAAGCCTTCTGATCACCAGGGAAGCCATCAGGCGTTATTCGTGCTGCCACTCAATATGGAGTTGCATCCAGGATCATTGATCTTTGTACCTTTGATATCACGCGTAATCCATGGCGATGTGGGGAGCTTTTTGATGCCATTGTCACAGACCCTCCATGTAGGTCCTCATAATTGTTACAACTTCTTGGACTATGACGATTTCTTAAATAGATGGTGTGCGTGCAGGAGCAAAAAGGTTAGGTCGAAAAAAGGAACTATCAGAAATGAAGAAGACACTCTGCCTTCAACACTCTCAGAACCCCAGACCGTAAGCAATTGCTAGTCTGTTGCAGCAATGTGTTGAGACCTGTTTGTAGAGATGATCAACCTTACATTCCTCCCACCAAGCCATATGAGCTTTCAAACCTTGTCAAAGATCTTGTAGTTCTAGCCCGTTACCTCCTGAAACCTGGAGGTCGCTTGGTTTTCTTTCTTCCAACAGTAACAGACGAGTATCAAGAGGTTGATATACATAACATGTTATGTGAAGGCATGCAGGTTATCGCCAATTCATTGCAAGATTTTGGTTCTTGGGGACGCCGGGTAAGGTTCCGGACTTGTATCACATTAGCTCCGAGTTCTTACTACGACAGCTCATCACCTTACAAAAGAAAACAACGGAAAAGTACCTTCCACCAACCTTCCCGACTATAGCAGAAGCTTCCGAAGGGGGCTATATACCAGCGCATAGGGATTTTAGAGAAAAATATTTCCAGGGTTTTAATAACGGCCGAAATGATCACTTGTCGACATGACTGGACCTGCTCGCCCACTCTCAACTATGGAAACCTCTTAAAAGGGCCCATGATTGATATTCATCAAATCAGGCAAATCAACTTCTTTTGTCGGTCCGTGGAGCGCTTAAGCCCCAGACATGTATCAAAATGGCTAGGAACTCTCAGCCTCAAGGTTTCTTCTCGCTTTGTATAGAGTACTTCTATTTTGACAAGGCTTCTATGTACTTAGGTTTACACATGATCTTTCTCTTCTATGTCTGGAGCATCATCGATCTGCTATTCAAGTGATACCCCCTTGTTCTGTCTCTCCATGTGTTCTCGGGTAAATTTCAAGTGTTGCGACAATTCTTCCGGTTGCGACAATTCTTCCGGTTGCTATTGTTGGGTGCTATAAAGCTCAGTCTTGATCGCTGATAAAACATCATGACCGTTTTATCAATCATTCTTGTGGCCACTTCCCTCGTTCTAGCTCAGGCACCAACGGACCCGCCCTCTAACCAGACTGGTAGACTTCCAGCCTTGGGGTATTGCACTCTTCATTCCAACTGTCACCCTTGAGCTTATTCATACTCTCAGGTGGAATACTTGGAATGCCTATGGCTGTAGTGAGCTTGATCATTGAGGTTGACCTATTTTCAGTTACACCTAAATTTTCACGAAGACATCAATGAATCCAAAGTCCTTGCGGCGGCCAATCAGTTTATGTCATTAGGTTTGAAAGATGCAGGATACGAGTATATCAACATCGATGTAAGTCATCCAATTTGTTTTTACTGTCGCAGTCATAGGTTGAAAGAAACTGCTAGGATTGTTGGTCTGTTATATCAGGCCGAGACAGTTCCGACAGGATCATACCAGATCCGACGAAGTTCCCTAATGGCATTAGCGGTGTCGCTGAACAAGTTCATGCTCTTGGTCTCAAGATCGGTATCTACAGGTGGGTTGTTTGTTTCGCTTTTGGCAGAGTGTGTGACAATCATTCTTCCGTAGCGATGCTGGTACTAAGGCTTGTGCTGGCTTCCCCGGATCATTGGGTAACGAAGTCACTGATGCAACAACTTTTGCCGGCTGGGGTATTGATTATCTCAAATATGGTAAGTGTCATTGAGCCAGTTGAGCTGGATGCCATCTTATGCTTTTGCAGATAATTGCAATGTCCCTAGTAACTGGACCGACTCCTCGGTGAGATCGTACTATATTCTGATGGTGAGATCCAGCTCAACGTCACTCTCAAGTCACCACCTGGTGGAGATTGGTAGTACGTGAAATTTTTGAGGAATCTTTAATTGTTTCTGATATTGTATGGCTGTAGCAACTCCAATTCGGCTATTCGCTACCGTCAAATGGCGTGAGTCTCACTACTTTGGCAAAAGGAAATACCAGTTGAAAAGTGGTTACAGTGGAGCGCTCGCTCAAGTTTCGCGTCCCATTCAGCTTGATATCTGCATCTGGGGACAAGCCGATGTTTGGACTTGGGGTGCTCGCGTTGTATGTGAACCTCTTAGAATTTTTATGAACCTCAGGACCGAAGGGATTCATTTAGGGACATTCTTGGAGGATGCTGGGAGATGCTAGGTGAGGGCTTCATCCGATCGAAAGCTAGTACGCGACTAATCGTCGTTTAGCCCGACCTGGTCGTACATCATGAATATCGCCAAAACAAACGTGGCTCACTTGGATGCCATCGACTTCTTTGGCCACAATGACATGGACATGATGGAAATTGGTATGTACTGACCAGCGTTTGGCATGATTCATTCCTTACGCACAATGCCTTCTTAGGTAATGGGGATCTTTCAATTCAGGAGGAACGCAGCCATTTCGCTATGTGGGCCTTTTTCAAGAGTCCTATTCTTCTGTGAGCATTCTTGGTCTCAAACCAAATACAATGCTGATCCATTGATGTATTAGTGGCACTGATGTGAGATAAGTTCCTCCCGTGTTCCGATGCACAGCTGATCAGAGACCTTGTTCAACAGCTCTCGCAGCTCACCTCCGAAGAAATTGGCATTATAACCAACAAGGAACTCCTCGCTTTCAGCCAAGACGCTACCATTGGAACGCCTGCTAAGCCTTTCACTGCTTTCTCTGGTGCCCCTACCATTTCTCCGCCTGAATATTATGCAGGCACATCATCCAAGGGTATCCATGTTTTCATCATCAATACGAGCTCGTCAACTGCCAGCAAAAAATTCGTCCTCTCTAACGTTCCTGGTCTTGGAACCTCTGGGAACTTTAAGATCCATGACATGTGGTCTGGTTCCGATTTGAGCGGGACATTCAGTGCTAACTCAACGTTTACTGTTGATGTGCAAGCGCACGACACTGTCGCATACTTGATTACCAGGGCCTGAACCTAAAGGAGTGATGTTTCTATGTTGAGAAGTAAAACAATGTGTCGGATTGTTTGTATGTCAATATGAACTTGAATGAAGTCTTAGGCAGCTTCACCGCCAGGATGATGTAACGGTCATGTATAGATCTCAAACTTTGTTCTGGGCCTCTCACAGAAGGAAATCATGGTCAGACTGCTACCAGACTCTTTTTTCTCAGATGTATGATTCTTTCACCAGTCAGATGTTTTGATGGCAGCACAGAGAAGAAAAGATTTGATCATCCATGAAGATATATTTAGAATCTTCGATAAGGGATCTTACCCACAGTAATCATTGCAGATCTTATTGGACATGATGGCTGGTGGTTATCAAGCAGTTGTTTACATGTGTCTGACAATTCTTGGACAGTATTCTCAAACATGAAAGTAGCAAAAGTGATGATGTTTTTGAACCAATTGTTCCATTCATAAGTAGGACCTGCCAAGGATAAACCTAGGTTAGTGACCAACCTTACCCACCCTTGACTCAGAACAAGGGCAGAGTCAATAATAAACTAATGACAGCTAGTGCCTAGACTTTGTATATGTTTGCTCAAAGTTGATCTTGCCTGCATTTTCTGATGCATTATCTGACAGCTCCATTGTGATATCCTTTTCAATACCATTTGAAACCTCTTTTCATTCCTTTAAAATACCATACAAATTTTCAAGAATTCTAAATCATATTTCTTCACAGACATGGCCACCGCTGACAACTCACAGGAAGTCCTCAGTCCAATTCTCCTTCGCTCTCAAACTCCAGGTATGTATTCGCATTCTACAACAGACATCAGGCTCAACCATGCATTGTGCGCTAGCTCCTGGGGAGAAAGGTAAACAGTTCAGAACAACTCCTGCTCTAAATAGCTGACAAATAACGCCCCAGTCCTCAAGTATTTGGCAAGCATGTCGCAAGAAGACCCCGATTGCGATCCGCCTCGTTCAGTGTTAGAGTCTACCGAGTATCGAAGCAACAGAAGTGCAGTGCGATCGCCGCCCCTGTCGCCCCAAAGCAACAGAGTGTCATCTCCTCATGATGATGATGATATCAATGGCGACGACATTGATTCCAATATTCAGGAGGGAAGGTCTTCTGACATTGGGAATATGGTGCCCCACGTACGTCTTCTTTAGCCTTGGCTTTAGTGGCCTGTCTGACATTCCATAGCGGGAACCTGGACCTCACGATCCACCAGGCCCGAAATATGAGTCGTATGATTCGGGGCCTTCCTTTGGCAACTTTGGGCCTCTTCCTGTGGACGATGTTCCGTCCTTTAGCATTCCTTACACCACGGACTCTTGGGCTGTGAGCCTTTCTTCAACTAGCAGTTTCCTTACTCATGCCAACTCAGCAGAATCGGGATGAAAATATGGGAGCAGCAACTCTAAATAACATTCCCAGAAATGCTCTCCCAGCGTCAGACTTTGGTTTCTCTCCTCGGGCGCCCTCACTTGGAATTGAAGGCCAAAGTAACAGAGCTCGTTCTCAAGCTAGTGTAGCCAAGCTTGGCGAATATCCAATGGTGTGTTCCGTGCTCCCTTCTATCACTGCTATACTCAGTGTCCTGATGGGATCAGTCACCTAAGTCAACTACAAGATCAAATAGCAAAGGTTTAGATGAGGAACATCCAATGTCTCCATTGTCTGCGAAATCCAAGACAACAACCAAAACACGAGCGACTGAAAGAGGAACAGCCTACCCTCCCCTCCCCGAAAGTCGATATGGTGACGGCGAAAGCACCTTTGATATTGGATCGCCGAGAACCCATGCTTTCTCCAAAGCACCCTCGATATCTCCGTCAGACTCACCATCCAATTTCAAGCCAAAGCCTACTTCACACGGATTCTGTAAGTTTGATTTCATATCGTATTCTACCAAGATGAGTAACAATATAATAGCCCGGTCTCCCGTTGTTCCCACTGCCGTTAGTCATCAATCCCGGCCCTTTTCGCCTTATCGCCACGCTCCAACGACTGCGGATTTGATGCATGCTGCTGTTCGCAACCGCTCCCTGGTCATACCCGAGGAAGACGAGAATGCACTGGACCTACATTCGAGGCCACCGTCTGTAGTACCTTCTAGGACCAATAAAACACCATCCCAGGCACCTTCTCAGCCACATTCGAAAGCCCCTTCGCAATCTCCTTCCAAGGCATTTTCTCAAGTCCCGTCCAAATCGGCCTCCAAAGCTGTTTCCAAAGTCCCCTCTAATCCTCCCTCTCAGGTTCAATCTCAACTTTCTTCACAATTGTCTAAATCACCTTCACAATTATTAAAGAGCCCTTCGCAGTCATCTCAAGTTCCCTCACAATTATCTAAAGCTCCTTCGCAGTCATCTAAAGTTCCTTCACAGTCCCCATCGAAAGCCCCATCTAAAACACCGTCGAAGGCACTATCGCAGAGTACTGCTAAACCATCCGTTATTAACACTATGCCTGATAAAGGCAAGAAGCCTGGCCAGCGCACGCCGTCGCCGGACGGCTTAGATCCTGAAGAAGCTCGAATTGTAGCCGACGCCTTGGGTGGCCTGACACCTCGTACCTCGTACTATGATCAACCTTTGGAACCCGATGTCACTAATCAATATCATGATACTGAACTCTGTGTCCTACTCAGTCAGGAGGCAAATGAGAACCTTCATGAGCTTGTCAGGAAGGCTTTGAGAAAGGCAATTCGACAAAGGGTTAAGAGGCTTGGAATGAAGTATGATGCAGAAGTGTGCCTTTGATTTCATCCACTATTCGTCATACTTAATTCGCCATCTTTCAGTCTATAAAGCAATATCGCAAGTCTTACCACGATCATGATCTCGGCCTTCATCTTTCAAACATACAAATCAATACTAATGTGAGCCTGTTTCATTCCAGCAGCTGGTATTCCCTAATAGTTTGGGACGTCTTTAGGAGGCCCCACAATGGGCAGAGGATTTGAAACTTAATTTAGTGCTTATGCAACAACGCCTCGAGAGCATCAGCGAGAGTATTAAACCCCACGATCGCTCATATCAAGGTTCTCGTTTTGCCTACGAGGGTGATGAATTCACCCGTACACCCCTGACACAAACGGTGAACATTCAAACACAACATACCGGGACCCTTGGGGATTCAATGTATCACAATCCTGAGGAAGGAGAAGTGCTGGATGACGATGCTACGGAAACTCAACAACCACCAGTCGATGGCATGTCTCAGTTCCAAGGCTGTGAGTCAGGTTACCTTGGTCGTGATGATTCACCAGGTTCCTTCGTTCTCAAGAAGGAGCTTTACAAGCTGCGTCAAAAGCCTGCTAGTCAATCGGGCCGAACTCATCACACCTGGGAGGTTACTCGCGATGAGGACGGAGGAGAGTTTGACGAGGAGGAGGCAGCCCCTCCCTCTGGCCTACCGACAATCCCTGACTCAAATGGTGATGTATACGGGGATCGTGACCGCTCTCCGTCTCCACCTCTTCCACCTCTACCTAATGAGGAGCATGAGGCTGAAGATGACTATGCCGTGGCTCACCAAACTCAAAGCGAAACCCAATTTCAGCTTCCCCCCTGGCAGAAGATTCATTCCCACCTCTTGAATTGGGCGATTATTTGGCCAATGAGTGAATTTGACCAGGCGCTCAACAGTACAACACGTGGAAACCAGGTAGATGAAGTTGCGTTGAGCATATGGGCTACACAAACATATAAGCGATACGTTAGAGCTCGATTAACGGAGGGCCCCTCGGGTGTTGATCGACTCTTTGTTCCCCCAAATATTGCAGATGTCATTAACAATGCAGTTTTCAACGGCAGGCATGGGGAGGCATGTGGGATGCTGAAAGACCTGTGGACTCCATTTGGCTTTAGCGGGATGCCTAGACTTATTATTGTATTAGCGAAACATCGCTCAGATCCCAATCATTGGGTTGTTCATCGGTGAGCTCAAGTTTCAATAATCCAGTTTTCTTGAAGGCAATCTTTGATGGTTTGGATGTCGTTCATAGATTCTCCCTTCCTGAGGGAAAGCTTTCGACGTATGATACTTACCAAGATCGCACCCTTCCTGATGGCCGAGTGAGTAACACCTGCCAATCGTGTACCACTAATATTCAGATCTTGTTAGCCTCTTGGATGGTGGTTTGCTATCCGCGTCGCTTGGCCCAATGCGCCTTACCCAAGTCCTGAATCGCTCGTGCAGAAGATGATTCGTCTACACAGGCCTATGCAGCTTGGCATTGACAACTCTGTTGCTGCTGCCGGTATCTGGCGAAACTTGTTGATGGGCTCTCGAGCAGAACGCAGTCTTGACCTTGAGAGGTTAAGGGATCTCATCAATACAGAGGTCAAGAATTTACGGCAGCGTAAGCAGCTAGGTAAGCTGTCAATAGCTGTTCGGCCAAATTGGGATCAACTTGCGGCTTGAGTTTGGGATCGTACCTTCTTCCTCCTTTGATTTCTTGCAAGAAGTTTCTTCTTTATGGCGTAGATACTGCTTTTGATGACTGACAAACTTGATGCTCTCTTATTCCACCCGTCTTTTTGTTTTTTGAAGTTGAGTCTTCTATGATCAGACAGACAGGAGTTTTCTGTTTTTATCTCAGAAGATTGTTGTATAGTAGAATAGGAATAGGTAGTTCAGATTTGTCAATACATGGTAGTGACGTTGACATATTCCTTTCTGAGATTTCAGTTCATTGGTCAAACTCGTCATCAACCGGGATTCACTGACCTTCTACCGGTCACATCAAATGTGCAATCTACTGGGAGTCATGGTTTGACCAATGAAGTGGCATGGTGAGGGTTAAAGCTTGGCGGAAGAGAATGAATCTGATAAGTCATTCAAGAAAATTTCCTGTAGACCAACAGTTTCTAATGGTTGGGGTACTAGAAGCTGCGGTGTCTGCAATTGGAAAATTGAACACTTTTCAGTCAACATGTCGAATCATGATACCCACCACATGTATTGCATGAGCTTGACGATCCAAGTCTTCACGGAGCTGATCATTGCGGAATCTTGTTGCTGCCTTTTGCTTCTTTTGACATGCTCGCCTAGCGGAGGCTCTTTTTCTGCTAGTATTAGCGGTTGCTTGAGCTTTGCTATTGGCCATCAAATTGCATTGTGGGCAGGAGGTCGTAAATTAAGCTCGAGCGTGGGAATACCATTAGCTTATATAATTTCGAGCTGAGTTGAAGGTGTCCATTATTCCTTTGTTGAATAGACAAACCTAAAACACGACTGCATAGTAGTGGCAAAGAATAATAAAACTCCTTCGCAAGGCAGGACATATTTACCGGGCGTAAAGAAATGGCAGATTCGGCGACTTTGAGCGTGACGATGCTTGGAGCTGGCCAAGAAGTGGGAAGGTCGTGTTGTGTATTACAATATCGTGGAAAGACCATTGTCTGTGACACGGGTGTTCATCCAGCTTACAGTGGTCTGGCATCTTTGCCTTTTATTGATGACCTCGACTGGAGCACGGTGGATGCCATTCTTATCACTCAGTGAGTTACCTTAGTGAGAAACCCCTTATGTGATGTAAAATTGAGATTCGGGTTGTTAGCTTCCACTTGGACCACGCTGCGGCATTGACCTATATAACGGAGAAGGTATGCGAGTTGTTTCTAAGGCTCAAGGCTTCCATGACGCAGCATCTGTAGACAAATTTCAAGGATGGAAAGGGCAAAGTCTACATGTCCCATCCAACGAAAGCTCTGCATAAGTTCATGATGCAAGATTTTGTTCGAACAAGGTTTATTCTCTTACATCTACAATCAATTTTTATTAACAAATATTCATAAGTTCCTCATCATCGGACGCTTTGTTCTCGCCTTTGGACATGCAGATTTCACTCGCTTCAATCATCCCTGTCTCGGCTCATCAATTGATCACAGTTTGCCCTGGTATCTCCTTCATACCTTACCACGCTGGCCATGTTCTAGGAGCTTGTATGTTTCTGATAGACATTGCCGGTCTCAAAATCCTGTATACTGGCGATTACTCAAGAGAAGAGGACCGACACCTTGTAAAAGCTGAGCTTCCGCCTATCCGTCCTGATGTACTCATAGTAGAGAGTACTTATGGTGTACATACCGGTGAAAGTCGTGAAGAAAAGGAACTTAGGTTCACGAATCTGGTTCATTCAATCATTCGGCGAGGTGGTCATGTCCTTTTGCCCACATTTGCGCTCGGGAGAGCCCAAGAACTGCTGTTGATCTTAGACGAATACTGGAAGAAGCATCCCGATTTGCACAATGTACCGGTCTATTATGCGTCAGGGCTTGCAAAGAAGTGTATGGCAGTTTTCCAGACATATATCCATACGATGAACGCCAACATCCGGTCACGGTTTGCCCGAAGAGACAATCCTTTTGTTTTCAAGTATGGCAATAAGTTATTGTTTTGTATGTTATCGCTGACCCTCATCCTAGGCACATCTCAAACGTTCCTCAAACGAGGGGCTGGGAAAAGAAAATTGCTGATGGACCACCTTGTGTTGTCCTTGCTAGTCCTGGTTTTATGCAAGTCGGACCAAGTCGTGAACTGTTTGAACTTTGGGCACCTGATGCTCGAAATGGTCTTATCATCACTGGGTATTCGATCGAAGGAACACCGGCCAAGGTGAGCCTTTCGACAGTCCTGAGATTCTTTCCCAGTGTAACCTACATTTTATTCGAATGGACTTTGTTTTTTTCGTCTAAAGTTCCGTCCGAACCATAACGAACCCACACTTATGTCCGTATACAACTTTTTTAGGATATTATGACCGAGCCCGAAGAGTTCATTACCCTGAAAGGAATAACAATACCCCGACGGATATCTGTGGATGAGATTTCGTTCAGTGCCCACGTTGATTATGCTCAAAATTCGGAATACATTGAGCAAGTCAAAGCCCAGCATGTGGTAAAGTCTTCCCTCTCCGATTTTACAAGAAACAAATGAATAATTTACTACACGTGATAGGTCCTGGTACATGGTGAATCAACAGGCATGGGCCGCCTGCGCGCCGCAATGCAGTCTAGGTTTAAGGAAAGGGACGAGGACGTCAAAATCCATACTCCGAGGAACTTGGAGACGCTCAATCTATCCTTCAGAGGCGAACGTGTTGCTAAGGTTCGTGTCTTTGTGTCCTATCACTGCCGCTTCCTCCAGCTGATGACCGAACTTGTGGTTCGGGTCGTTCGTATATATTATTTGTCTATTTATCATGTAAAAGGCTATTGGCACATTAGCTGACAAGCCACCTCAAACCAACGACATCATCTCTGGGCTTCTGGTGGCTAAAGACTATTCTTATACGCTCCTTGATCCTCGAGATTTGAGGGATTTCGCTGGATTAACGACCTGTACCCTGACACAAAAACAACGAGTTGTTTTAGGTGTCGGTTGGGAGCTGGTCAGGTGGCACCTGGAAGGTATGTTTGGCACGATTGAGGAGGGTCTAGATAAAGATGGAGTTCCTACAATACGGGTATATCTCATACTCCTTCTAAATGAGTGCCTGGGCTTGATATACTGCTGTTGTTTCGTTTGAATCTTAGGTTATGGGAGTTGTGGATGTGAAGCACACACAAGAACACGAGCTAACATTAGAATGGGAGTCGAGCTCGAGTAATGATATGATCGCTGACTCTACGTTAGCACTCATTACCAGTATAGATAGCAGCCCGGCTTCAGCAAAATGTAAGTTTATTCCTGTCTTTGAGGTGTAATGCTGATTCAATTTACCATACCACCACCAACACAAACGCACTCCTATCTAGTGACCACGCATCTGCATTCTCATGCTCATGGTCATAAACATCCACACGCCGATGCAAAGGGAGAGTTATCATCCATGACACGCGTTCAGCGCTTAGCGATGTTTCTTGAAGCACATTTCGGCGAAGTCGAATTTCACCAACCAGATAATGAAGAATCTGATCCCGAAGAGAAGGAAGCTGGCGAGCAAAGTAACGAAGAACCGTCATTGTTGGTCAGACTTGATGAAGCAGATGCAAGAATCAATCTGTTATCCCTGGTACGTTAAAAAACCAATGAAACTGCAGCATTCTAATCTGTTTTCTTGTCTCCTTCATCTCGACTGGTCAAATCCCGGGTTCCAATCGCCCTGGTATTTGAATGTGAATAAAAATCAAAAGAGGGTATCGAGTTCCAATGACGCGCTCAAAAAGCGTGTGGAGGCGGTCCTTGACATGGCCGTGACAACAGTCAGCTCATTGAGTGAGGCATTCAGTTCTGGTGCTCTCGTTGCCAGCGACAACACTGGATTGCTGCAGGACAAGGACAAGGACCTGGACCTAGTAGAGTTGTAATCAAGAATTTTGTTTTGTGTAGAAATTTATCTAATTCGTCAAAACTACGAGAAAGCAGATGATGTCACTTGGCATACTAAAGAAAGCGAAGACTAGATCAATCATGAATGGTATTGACAAAGATTTAGCGCTTTTCTGAAGAGAAAACATATATACTCTTCACGACATACTAGGTTTCTGGAGACAAAGTCAGAATCAAAACTCCTGCATTGTAAGGGTCCACCGAACAAGGGATATGTTGACTATTAAAGATTAATGAAAAGTCAAGAGAATGAAGACAATCAAGGACGTACTTGCGCATCGTCTCGATTATAAAATTTTTGATAGCGGGAACCTTATTTTTAGAGTGGAGGCCTTTGCCAACAATAACTCTCAGCGTTACCTGACCATTCGAGAGTAGATCTCGGAATGCCTGCTCAGTTTTTTGAAGGGCCTCTTCAGGCTTCAAGCCATGAACGTCGATTATACCTGGTTTCTGAAGATTATTATGCCCTAGGAAAAGAGTGAGTGGGGACATCAGTAACATTGATCAACATTGATCACGTTATCGTATTACCAGCGAAGAATCGCCTCGCAGCTTTTGCATGCAATTTCCTCATTCGTTCATCAGCATCCTTTATATCACCTTTCAAAAATAGAACATCTCGGGGTCTATGCTCAGACCGCGCCTTACACAACTCCGCTTTCAATCTTTCCAACTCCCTTCCCTCTTCGATGGCCTGTTTTCTGATGTCTTCGGCATGCTCTAATAATCGCGTAGGAATACGTGTTGAGAGCACGCTTTCAGCATCAGAAGCATCAGAAGGTGGCTTCACATCTTCGGATTTGTCACTAACTTCGCGTGAAATAGTATTCGATAATGTGTCCAGAAGGGAGCCAAGAGGTCGAGGGGTTACAGGTGGCTGAAGAATTGCATAGCTTGAAAGTGTCGTCCCAGGGACAGGCATGGCTTCCTGATCAGGTGCAATGGTTCTGGAATCCAAAATCAGGGGTGACAGTACAGTTGTTTGCTTGCCAGGTTCGCTGGCTCCTCCAGGAGTTGAAGAATTTCGGGACATACAAGGTCGTAGAGCAGGAGGTGTGTTCAGTTCATCAGGATCTGAGTCACCAGCTTCGAACATGACTCTGCAAGGAGTTCTGAGTCTATCACCAATTCCACTAGACGGCCTTGATGGGCCAAGGGCAGGAAGAACAGGGAGGGGAATCTCTGTAGAAGAAACCATAGGCGTCCCGTCTTCGGCACGAATGTAGTGGCTCGTAGGGTTCGGTACTGGAAGGGGTTCTTCCCCACCGTGTGACATTAGAATAGGGCTTTGCTGTTTCTGTGGTGGATTGAATTCGATGTCTTCGCTAACATGCTCGGAGCGCGACGTGATCTCATCAATAGTTGACAGACGATCAATTCGAGAGTCCAACGTTCGCTCACGAAGTGTACTATCTGGAGGTGTGGGTGGCAGGAGAGAAGGTCGCAAGGAAGGAACAGCGCAATCTCTGCTAGTAGATGCAGGTTGAGTCGACTTTCCTGTTTCATAGAATGCAAGAGCTGAGGTTGGTCGAGTCTGAACCGGAGAGGAAACTGGAGCGATAGCGGGCTTTAGGGAGGAGGTAGGTGAATCAGGAAAAGGCGAAGGTTCTGATTCAGGGTGCAAAAAGAAACTTGGGGGAGTCGGAAGCGGAAAATTAGGTGATATGAAAGTTTGATCATCAGATCGACTGGTATGAGTGTCAACTTGTATAGTGGGTTTGATGGGTGTACTTGCGGGGAGGCGAGAAGGCAGCTCTTCTGGCTCCTGATAAACTCGTATACAGGAGGGGACATGAGAGGCGTTAGATCTAGGCCGTTGACGTCGAGTTCGGCTACTTGGAGATGTCTTCACGCTAGCGTCGAAGTTACTAGGAAAACCGGGAAACAGTAACTCTGAAATGCTGGTCCCGATAACCACCCAGAGGGCAACAATCTTGACCCTTGACCAGTCCCCAATAAGGAAGTCAACCAAGAATCTCAGCCCAAGCGCTAGGTAGTGGTCGAGGGGGGAAGAAGAAACAAAGGGCGGAGGATGAAAAGAAAGCCTATGAACCAAGATGCCCTCCAAAAGCCCCAGAATGATTGGAGATATGAATGATGCCGGAAATGTAATGCGGAGCAAGTAAACTCGGAGTCCGAGTCCAGTCACAAGTGAGAGTGCGACATCCATGGTAAAATTTGAATACTATGGAGGATGAAATTGAAGCAGTAGTAGGAATGTTATCTGGATAGTAGGACGTAGTAAACATCACATTGTAGAACTACGATGTGTTTGCGTGACCGCTAAACGGTCTCGTGGTGTCCAGACGGCACTTGCTTAGAGGAATGATGTAAAATAAAAATTCTTTTGCGCCCGTCGCAGGATATCGATAGTTTGAAAAAGGAAGACTGACACTGAAGACTGAATAAATTCCCATTCCAGATGGTTTGAGGCTAGGATATTCTACTTACCAGGATTTGCTACTCTGTTCTTCTGCTCGCCTTCGAGGTCAACGGAGAATTGACGTAGTATTTGACCTAAAATAAGAGATGATACAGGTTAGAGGAAATTCAAGGTCACCGTGATGGTAATCACGCGTGTCAGTGTTGATACCTTGCTCACCTTCTCATCATGGAGATTAGCATCCTTCTCGCCAATAGCTTCAGCAGCACTCTTCTTCGTGAGGGTCAAGTGCCAACCTAATTTCAAATAACATCGAGCTGCCATTTTACGCCAATAGCATGAGCTCAAACAGTGTACATTCCTCTGACCATTCCGGCCACACGTACCTTCCTTGCCAATGTCATTCAAAGCTTCTATAGTCATGATCAAGCAATATCCACTTCGCAGATGGTGTAGCCCCGGGCTCATCTACTATTCAGGACCTAAACAAGCTCCTATGGAACCCGATTTCTACCTTGATTTGATTGCCTCCGAGTTCTAGGGTACTCAATTCCGTCTAGTTCCTCGGTAGTGCAGATATCTTCTATCCCCGAATGTCATCCAATTTTATTTTTGCCTTCTTTGTATGACTTCAAGATAAACTCGAGCCGCATCAGTCAGGTATTCCTCGTGTGGTGTCACGCAACTCATTTCGCGTCAGTGGGAAGCTATTCAATGACAGCCAAGTATGGTCCGTACAGATCCAAAGCCTCATAGTAGAACGAGTACTATAAAGCTCGGCGACGGAAGCAAGGAAATCCTTCTCATATGAAGCAAGCTCTACTCCTCATTGGAATCACTATACTGGCCTTTTGCAGGCAAGTGACGGCTTCCCAAAGCACCGAGCACGGGATTATCCCCATACCGATACAAGGTGTCGGTATCAGTGAGGTGTTGTACAATGACCTTGTATTGTATGCGAAATACTGTGCGGCTTCTTATGGTTCAACATGCCCCAGACCGATGGGGAATATCCTGGTTGAACGAGTGCGTATTTCAATATCTGTCGCGCACATAACTCTAACAGTTTTTAGTTCAGAGACAAAATAGCGGGAACAGATGGGATGATTGTTCGAGACGACAGGCGAAAAGAGATTGTCGTTGCGTTTAGGGGCACAAGTGAACTTACTGACGCCATCACAGGTGAGCCTACTGATCAAATGCAGACTGACCGTCGCTCAGAACAGCTCTGCTGTAGATATTATGCTCCTCCTTGTTCCTCTTCATTCTACCGGACTCACCGGTGTGGGTGACGCAAAGGTTCATCTTGGATTTCTAGACGCCTATAACGCTGTGGCTTTGGATGTTCTGCGCATAGTACAAGATCAATTAGTAGCGCACCCTTCCTATAGGATTATCATCACCGGACATTCTCTTGGGGGTGCAGTTGCTGCGCTGGGAGCTATTTCGATCAAATCTGCCCTTCCTGGTGTACCCCTCAAACTCTTCACGTTCGGTTTGTGTTCTTATGGCTATTTGTAGGCATACCATTGACAGGCCCCCTAGGGCAGCCTAGGGTTGGAAATCCTTCTTTTGCAGATTATGTTGAACGGTTGATTGGCGTTAATAACATATTTCGGGGTGCGTCCACAGTTCCACCAAATGGTTGCTTCTTGCTTAAATTTACTTTAGCTGTTCACACTTGGGGTCCGCAATTCCTGCCCTTCGTAGTCATTTCATGCCTAATTGTGTACCAGACGGTGTCGTGACTCTCCCGCCACAGGTCTTAGGCTATCAACATTAGTAAGCCGCACCTCATGATCCAACAGGATGCTTCACACTTCGCCATGTTAGTGCTACTGAATACTGGAACTATATAGACCCTCGTGAGATATATGCAGTATCTTACCAAGGATGAGACCATTCATTTATTTCGACAGCTTCTCCATCCACCACTCGACGGTGCCAAGGAAGGGAAGATATTTTCTGCAGCAGCAGTTTACGTAAGTGTTCTTTGATCTCCGCTGTATATTATACTGAGACTCCCTGATAGCTTCCACCGGGATCAATCCGCCTCATACCATTTACTTTGGACAAAGTTCGTGACAAAATGTCAGGCACAACCTTCTCGTCTGACCTAATGCAATTTCTAGTCATGCTTCCTATTCATTCTGTCTGCGCGTGATGGAACAAGGTTGAATGCACAGCCCAGACGTAGAACCTTCCTCCAAAGGTAGTTTCATACATGATTTCCTGTTCAGCGTAGTTGTGTTGTCAAATTGTGGCAATAACAGAATTTGTCATGAAAATTGTGGTATTCTGGACATGCTGCAAGAATGCCCACGATCTCAAATATATAATAATGTGCAAAGAAAACACCATCTTTTGGTGTATTCTAACATCAGTAAACCACAGCTCCTCATCTACCATGTGTTCTAAAAAAATCATCATTAATCAGTCTATGAATAGAGTAATTGTCACATTCATGTTATGTCACGCGTTTAAGGGACGACGCGATCTCTGTCTGCAATGTCCAAAGTTGACTCCAACCCAGCTCACCCTGACGGCTATACCTGCTTGACGTGCTCTCCAGATGGCTCGTAGGTAAAATGCTATCTCCTACCGATATATCTGATGCCTGGCAGGTACATCTATACTGGTGGAACAGATTACCTCGTCCGCATATGGTCTCTCGACAATGACATGAATGAGCCGGAGTCTGCAACTGATGCAGAACACGAAATTACATCATTATCTGCCTCTGTACATTTCTGAAGTTATGCTTCGTCAAATAGTATCCTCACCATGCCCCAGCATGACTTCTGGCTCTCGGCAAGTGACGATCTGGTCAGGAGATATGTCAAACATGAAAGCCAGTTGCATGGATTCGTTACAAATGTGAATGGGGTCCGGATACGCTCCGTCTCAATAGATCCCAAGGGAAAGCGGATAGCCGTTGCATCGGAGTGTGTTTCATCTTGTCGTCTCCTGCTCGCTTGTGCTAATTGACAATAGTGAATTGTTCATCAAAGTAATAGACGCAGAAGATAATACTATTGTTGAGAAGCTCGAAGGCCATTCCAAGGGAGTCAGACGAGTGACATGGGATCCTACAAGCATGTATCTGGTGAGTTTGACAAATCCTACAGCAATAACCTTCGCGCTAGACCACATTTTACAGACGTCGTGTGGCTCTGATGGTAAGATATTGATCTGGGACATGTCATCAAAGCAGGCGAAGATAGAGAAAATCCTTGATGGAGTCATTCCCGCCCTGGTAGATCCAGAGTGAGTAACTAGTCCCGTGTGTTTGACGAACACAATTGAATCCTCCTAGGTCAAATGAATTCAAATTTCATGACTGTTCTGCTGTGTGGCATCCGTCAGGGCATTGCTTTTATGTAGTATCGCGAACGCATGGTAAGCTTTAAAGATGTTATTGACGGGAAGTCTTTGATTTCTTATTTTTGGTAGAAATCGTAACAATATCTAAAGCCGATTGGACCAAGAATTCTGGTTTCGTCGACAAGGACATTGCAGGCGCAGTGACTGCACTTGCCCTTTCACCCAATGGTGTCTATCTTGCCTCGGCGTGTCAGTCAAACATTTACATCTGGTCAACCCAAACCCGGCGAATTATCACCCAGTAATATGCTCCCCTTTTTTTCGCGGGATCATGACTCATATTATTTTCTTAGGCATGTTGCAAAGCAGAGCGATGCTGTGGTTACTTCCCTTGTTTGGTGTCCCAAAAGAAACCACCTCGCATGGACAGATACTAACGGTGAATTTTTCCAATGGCGCAATCCAATATCCGATACGCACCCAGATCCTGTCAAGAAACTCGGTGTAAACAACTCCCTGACAAGTTCGATACAGCCGAAGACAGGTTTGGATCTCTTTGGGGAGGAGCCGACAAATACTCATGAGTCGGCTGGAGTAACCACTGAGGATATCCCTGACGTTGATGCTGACGTGGACGATGACTATGATAATTGGATCGTTGATGACCTCGGAGGAGGTATGCAAGATGAGCCTGCCGTAGGCAAACGACCAAGTGATGGGTACATCAAAGAAATGGGTATGTCATTCTGTTTTATGTCTTGAAGAATCCGGTGGCTGAAACCTCTATAGTCAGTATTACGAAGGCTCAACCTCCTTTTCAGCCTGGATCAACTCCTATGAACAACAAGAGATGTTTCTTGGGTATGGGCTCCTCGTGATCTAAAAATTGCATTTTGTTTAACTCCAAAATCTAGCATATAATCTCATAGGCGTGATTGAAGTCACAGATCAAGATACCCATCATATCATCAACGTCGACTTCTTTGATCGCTCGACACGGAAGAGCTATCACTTCACCGACAATTTCAAATATAATCTTGGTTACCTCGGTGAGTTGTCTGTTCAGTGGCAGATGTATCATACACTCATACGCTTTCTTTTCGTCCGTGTTTTCGTCATGCTCCTGATATCATAGGTGAAAGAGGTGCGGTTTTTGCCTGTCCGCCAGAAGGCGAACATCCAGCACAGGTTCTTTTCAAACCCTACGGAACGTGGCCATCACAGAAGGAGTGGACGTATAAACTCAGGGACAAGGAATCACATGTCTTAGGAACTGCAGCTGGTGGTGTTCCACCATCCTTGAGCCTACGCGAAAGCACAGATAGTGATATTCAGGGCTACGGGGATGTCATCATAGCAACAAGTGAAGGTGACCTGACGTTCTTGAGCGGGACAGGGAGAGAACGAAGAATAATGGGACTTGGTGGTGATTTCGTGTCAATGGTTGCAGGTCCGGAGTGGGTGTTTGTCGTGTATAGAGCGGGATCAACGACAATTGATGGTGAGTGTTTACTTCTCATACACACATTTGAGCGATATTTTTGGAGTCGCTTTTCATTCCTAGTGTCCTCGCTGTAATGATGACATTGGATTTCTGGAATTTAGGGTCTCAGAACTTGTCGTACTGCATCATCAATTTTGACGACTTCAGTGTGAGACAGAGAGATATTCTACCTCTTCCTAAAGGCCATACGTTGAAATGGATGGGTCTGACGGAGCAAAGCGTATGTTTTTTATGCACATGATCTGTGAACCTCCATTGACCAGTACTCTTGCTTCATAGGCACCTGCGATGTATGATACTACAGGATGTGTACATGTTCTCACCAAATTTAGAACACCACATCATGCATCATGGGCACGGATACTAGATACTAATCTCTTGGATCGAAAGCAAGGAAAAGATGAATCTTACTGGCCTGTTGGGATCAGTGAGAATGTATTCCATTGTCTGATTCTCAAAGTTAGTGGATCATTCATCCAAGTTAGCTAATGTGACGATGGTGTTCATGTAACAGGGAAGACAAGAACACCCTGGGTTTCCGAGACCTCTCATACAGGAGCTACCAATCACTCTACCATTCCGAAAGAATGAACAAAAGGAAGAAGCGTGAGCCTCAATGTGAACTTGAATCCAATCAACTAATACTGAAAATATTTTATCAGTGTTGAACGACAGCTCCTATACACACAGACGGCGCTTGACCTCCTCTCCGAAGAACTCACGACAGAAGATATATTAACGCGTGAACAGTCGATTGACAGGGAACTCATCTTACTCATCCAAGCAGCATGCAAAATTGACAACACTGCACGCGCTATTGAGCTCACTAAACTTCTTCACCATCTTCCTACTTATGATGCTGCGATTAAAATTGCCGGGTTTTACCATCTCGTTGGTCTACAAGAGAAACTCGAAGTCTTAAAGGTTAGAAAGGAAGAAGCTGAAGACCGATTGGAGGTCCTCAGACAGAAAAGAAGGAGGTGGTTGAAGTCCAACAACGTGCCACGGGATATCCAGTACTCAAAGGACATCAGTACGAACGGAAGACATGATCCGCTAGGTGATGCGCAACCTCCCTTCGCTATGGATAGGCCCGGAATGTCGCGCGTCACAGTACCGGTCGTCGAACGAACGAAGTTTAGCTCGTCTGCGGCTCCGTCATCTACATTACCATCTCAGCCATCTCAACAACAATCTACTATTAGAAGCCCAAGTCCTATACCCACGGAAGATCCTGATACCACAAATTCGATGACGGCACAAAAGAGGAAGAGAAGTAATGCAGATGACAATTATACTGCAAGCCAATTTTCCGATGCTTCTGCGATGCTACCTCCGCCAAAACAGAGTGAGTGTGGTCTTATGTGACTTTCACCACCCTATTCTAATTTTTCTTTTGCAGAAACAAATCCTTTCAAACGGAAAAACCCAACAAATATATCAAATACAAGGGGGTCAATACAAAAGAGTGACAGTTTCTTCGATAAAGTTGAAGCTGTTGAATCCAACTCTGGTAAAAAGACAAAAAAACCTTTGTTTAAATCCGCCAAGGACAAAGACGGATCTAGACAGGCAACACTTTTCGGCATGATGCCCCGTGCTTTCCAGACATCACAAACACCGAAACAAAGGGTGGAAGATAAGCAAATACTAGATGGGGAGGAAGATGTCGACGAAGAGACACAAAGTATGCTAGATATGCCGGAGGCTATGGAGGAGACTGATAGCCAGATGACCTTGAGCGATAGTCGAGGGTTGGGTGATACACAGGTTGACGAAGAGACTCAGATGGACTAGTCCCTTTTACAGTCAGACCCTTTGTAACTCTCTTAGAACTTCTGTCTCCGCTTACTATCAGCCACATATTCTCTCTATCACCGTAAGTGGATGAAAATGTGAGACTTGTTTTCATCATACGAGATTATGAATCAGTTTGTGCGTAGAACATCTGTTTTCTTGAGACCAAGGTTGTAACCAAAGGTATGAAGATGCCTATCATTGAGTTGTATGAAAGTCTTTTTTTTTCTTTTTCTTGTTTAAGCCACAAATTTGTAGCGCGGTGCTCATAGCCCAAACAACAAAGAGAAACGTAGAAACCCAGATTACTTGCAACTGATCCAGACATGAGAGAAGTGAGAGAAGGAGAAAAGAGGAAGCAGAAATAGAGGAGTAACATTCAATGATTCCATGATAGCACCTCACGTTAAGTGATGTCGCTTGACCACGCGAACGCTCCAGGGTTGTCTGTTAGGAACAGGACAAAGTGTTTGATCACCATGCGAACATCAGTTTTGTAGGTGAACCGACTACAATCATTCAGAATGTGAACTCGGGTTTCTTGCCTATTGTGACCGCAACGACATGCATAATTGCTTTGAAAGAACCTCTTCCTGAACTCCCCAATTGGAGGATGATTCAGAATGGCTCTTGTGGCTCTAGCACAGAGCGAAACCGAGGACCCAGCATGTTTCATCCATCCCCCTCCTTCAATGTACGATGATTGAATACACTTTTTTGTTCATTCTAAGCTGTAAGAAATGGTAGCCTTTGTTCTGACTGAGGTTGAAGGTAGTGATCCATTGTCACATGAAAGCCTTGCGTTTGTCTCTTAACAGTTCAGTCCCTTAAGGAACAATATACCTTTTCTCACATCACCAATCATTTGGACTGATATATTTGATTAGTATTGTATTGAAATAAATTTCTCAAGCGGTATGTGCATTCTTATTCTCCTGTCTGGAGCGTTTGAAATGGAAACCATCAATCGACAGATCCTGGATGTATGGAAACAAGTTTCGATAAAACTCGCAATTTAGATGGCTGAAGTAATGCGTACCTCCGGCCTAAATGGCCATTCTGAAAATGCTTTCACAAGAGGCTCCCACTGCTGGACAGTCATATCCCGGGCACACAGTTTGGTATTGAAGCGTTCATCGGCTTCGGCGGCCTTTTTAAGTAGCGAGGCTGCTCCTGGTGCTAAAGCCCTATGTCAACTAGTTCATGATATGTATTTCACATGGAATATGGCAGTCGTACGAAATTGAATTAGCGATTGGAGTCGCTTTTTGCACGAATAGTCGACGGAGAACATAATCCCAGTCATCAATTAGACCGCCTTCAATAATCTACAAAAAGGATACAAACTGTCAATTCACAGGTCTTGAATAGCAGACCAAAAACTTACTGGCTCTTTTAGAGGTCTAATTGAGACGCCTACAAATTCCCGCACACCTCTACCGGGCGGATGGAAATTTTTCCTGTAAGGCGATAGCGTTGGAGGTGCTATTGTTAGATCACATGATGCCGTTCCTTGAGCGATAACGCTGAGTTTGCAACGATTCTGAGTCCCTGGAGGATCTGAAATACGCTTGCAGCCGTATAAGTTGAAACAAAGCAATTGATTCGATGCAGTCCAACCTGCCACAGGGTGTTCGTCATGAACATGTTGAGAGGGACGCGACCATACTTGAATAACCAGCCACGATGCGGTATACACCTGAAAAACTGAGAAACGAGCTGTTCTCCGAGTACACTATCAGACACATGAGAAATAAATTTGAGTTGCGAGTGCTCTGATTCGATATGCTTTTAGTTTGTTTTATGACAAACAAATGTGTGTAATGTAAGTACCTTGAGACCAGTCTGTCGGTTGGACGTCGTCTAGGAGACCCTGGGCGAATATATGGTCATACGTTTCCCAGGTGTATCCAGACGTAGGAATAATGGTCAATCGGGGATCAAGAGCTTCAAGAGGCTGAGGAATTGCAGTAATTAAAAGCAGGAGAGGTGAACCGGAACTCGCAGCATACTTTCAGCCACTGAAGGTATAATTTGATATCCTCCATGATAATAATTTTCTTGATTCTACTCTTGGGCAGATCAAGCAAAGCACGCGTGAGGGTTCCAGGACCTAGAATGCCATTCCCACTGAGTCAGGAGAATAGTGATAATGAAAAGATGCGTACCAGGAAACGCTTCCAGAATTATCTGATCTTTTGTTCCCTCTGGAACACAAGAGTCTGCCATTATTTTGGCAACCTCAGGGTTCATAATGAAACTTCGTCCCTTGGCCTCAAAAATGAAGGGGAATGTTTTGCTCCAAAGTTCCTTCGGGGGAATTGGGGGAATTTCAGCTTGAGTGGATAAAGTTTCCCCTTTGTCATTTTCCTTTCGAGGAGGATTTGCGTTCAATTGGTTTTCCGTCTGTATTGCATCCGCAATGAAACTATCTATTGAGTATGGTTGTTGTGAAGATGACTTGGTGGATGTACAGGAGAAGAAGCGAGAATATGAGGTCAGTGGCAGCCCTCGCACCCTTGACGACCGTGTTGTTGAAATGCATGCATATTTTGCAATAGAAACTGCACGGAAAGCCATCAACGGCTGGAGCAAGAGATATTTTAATTCCTCGACGCCAATATTTCCACGCTTGTGGGTGCTTAGTCATGTTTTTTATTTTATTTTAAAAAATCATCTATTTGTATCGCGGGGCTCGGTCGCAGTCCGCGGTATCTACACTAGGTATCTACATAAATAGGGGAACGTAGTTGGGGGCTTTGTTAGGTAGCATGGGGAGGGAACGCTGGAGATTGTGTACTGTGTACATGAAGAAACTTCTGATTGGCACTAGGGTTTTCTATGAGATGTTATCTTGGAACGAGAAGGCTCTAGGGTTGAATTTCAGGAATGTTATGATATCGTTGATGGAGCGAGAAGGGGGTTCCATGACTGCTTGTAACGCTCACACTCGTGTAGGATGTGGTGTCTCGTCTCGATGGGGGCTTTTTGACACAGGCATGCATATGGTTCATTAGGAAAGAATTGTTTTCGGTATTCACCAGTAGGCGCATGGTTGGTAATGAGTCGAGTAATTCTTGCAGTGAGGGTGTTGGAGCGCCCTACATGCTTGAGCCATGCTCCCCCTTTGGTGTAGGTGGGGGCTATGGTTTCGTCATCATCGTTGAGGTCTAAAAATTGCTTCCCCTTATAGTCAGAAGCCTGGAAATACATTTGCCATGTCCTAATATATGAATCGCACTCGTCCTTTCGGCTAAGATCCCAAGACACTTGGCTGGGGTAGAGGGGGCGTGTTGACTGGGATTTGGTTTCTTTGTCGGCAGCGTGATGTGGTGGCCACTTATCTTTGCTCGGGCAATCCCAGAACTCTATGTGGTTAGCTGGGTTTTCTTGGAAGAAGCATTTTAATTCACGTGAGATTGCGATGGTGTGGAGTTGTAGAGGATGGCATGAAGTGTCAAATATCTTCTCTGCTGCATGAATAGCGTCGGTGATGATGATGACGCGGTTGACACCTGGAGTGCTTATGGCTTGGTTGATGCCGCACCTTATGGAGAACAGCTCGGCTTCTGTAGGTAAGACATTCATGGCCTGGTGGAGGGTTCTTTTGGTGATGGAATGGCCTCTGTGGACGTGTGCGACAGATGTGGCTATGTTGTTTTTCCCTCCAGCATCTGCTATGACTAGTGCGGTGTTCTCTTCATTTTGTGACATGCAATATACCTCATCCAGTTTTCTGAGGTGGGCCACCCTTGCTATTGGGTCAGATCGCTTGACCGTAATAAAGGAGAATCTATCAGGGAATAAGTCAACTAGGCGTTGACCTGGTCTTAGTTCGCCATTTAGGTTGTCAAAGGCTGGCAGGGTTTCATTCAGTCTGTAATTGATATCGACTATGGGGCTCTTTAATCGAATGTTTTGTTTGGGAGTGAGTTGGCTCGTGGCCATGCGATGGGGGGATGCTGATTTGGAATGTTGAGGGTCAAGTAGAGTGCGGATGGCATGTTGACGTGGAAGGGAGGCCGTTCGAAGGTTGTGTCTCCCACCTAGTTTGTTGAGGTGCAAGTGGATGGGGATTAGCCCTGCGATAGCTTCTATGCCCCATGTGGGAGAGGTGCGGAATGCTCCCGTTATCCATAGCGCAGCTCTGCGCTGCATCTTCCTGAGGTCTTTTAGGGAGTAGTGGACTGGAGCTCCCTTAAAGTACCACAACTGAAAGCTATACGTGGCAATGGGAAGGATACACGTCCGATAGAGGAGGCGCTTTTGTGAGGGGGATAAGCCACGGTTGGAGTTCCCAAGCATTCGCATACTTTTGACTGTTGACATGGCTCTGTTGTAGTAGTGAGTATGGTATCTGAATGTCAGTTTCTTATCAAAGAAGAAACCGAGATATCGCCATGTATCTTTTGGTCTGAGAATAGGCCCTCCTAGCGGGGAGAGGTCGAGAGGGGGTGGGTCCGATTGTTTTGTGGCTCGTGTGAAGTGAAATACTTCAGACTTCGCATGCTCGACTACAAGGCCAAAGTCGCGCAGGATTGGGGACAGAATATTGAAGCCTGCATACAGCGTAGCGTTTGTTTTCTCAGAGTTTTTTCTTGAGATATAAGTAGTCCATCATCGACAAAAGACAGCGCAGAGGCAGGGATTGGAATACTCAGGCTATTGATTCTTTTTTCCCAGATTCTGATAACTGGGGCGAAGTAGATAGCTGAGAGAATAGGTGAAAGAGATGATCCTTGTCCTACTCCAACATCGGTTTGGAAGGGGGGAGATGAAGCTGTTCCACACATATTGTGTGTGTCTACCTATGAGGTAGTCCGAGAGAAATCCTACAACATTAGCGTCCAAACCGGCTTTGGCCAGGATCAAGGGTAGCAGCTGGTGGTTAAGGGATGGAAAGAATTGAGCAATATCAAAGGCAAGAACGCTTGTTCTTAGGCCTTTGATCCATCCTGCTCTGATGACATGGGTGAGGAGAACGCCCGCATCAGTGG
>Ga0153944_1000136_pt1 | contig 30592 bp, 39 predicted proteins | sample TSNJ028MetaG_FD_104703 | JGI IMG/M metagenome (GOLD analysis project Ga0153944, IMG submission 104703) | Attine ant fungus gardens microbial communities from New Jersey, USA - TSNJ028 MetaG | ecosystem: Host-associated > Fungi > Mycelium > Unclassified | place: USA: New Jersey, Wharton State... | reverse complement strand
AGGATGGTTATGCGTTCGCGATTTTGAAAGACAAGGTATTGGAATAGTTGATAGTTGTAATGATGCTGGATCAATAATGGCACCTGCCGTTCTTCAGGCCATTACGAGTTTGAAAGGGATAGTGGTATAGGGTCGAGATGTCAGGGAATTAACAATATTTTGCACGACAGTGGTGCGAGATCTAAAAATTCTATCGCCAAGGGGAAATGAATAGATAAGTGGTAAAAAATACAATGCACAGATTATCGACCTCCCATGAGTAAGACAATCCCCTACTGTTTTAATTTTGATCTTTGGTACTGCAAATCCTTATGTAGTACTTGCCAGAAAACCGAGGTATCCGTCAAACCGACATTTGTTCGACAACAGGCATCAAAACTGTCATTGCTTGTCCTGTTCTAGTGAAGTCGACCACATGATTCTTTTTCACAGGAGAAAATTCCAGGCTTGACTCTACAAAGGACGTCCTGAAAAAATTGGACACTCAAAGGCATTCAAATATCCAAACCGTCTGGGTATTGGTAACGAGAACCGCGCCGATCACGCTTCATGCATTTCAGGACCTAGATCCAGCACCTCCAAATAGCACCATTTGAAATTTCGGATGCCTCTTTCAATAAATCAGACAGATCAGACAGAGTTCCTCAAGACCTCAAATTAGATAAAAAAACCGAGGCAAAAAACAATGTTAACAATTTTATCTTATGTAAAATGATCATCAATATAGTCAACGAGTTACATTTCTCTCATTACTCTACCATGTCAAGCATTCATTCAACATGAATTAAAGGAAGGAAGGGGTGGAGTTAGAAGGCGGAGAATTCGTCATTAGTGGGTATAAACCAAGATCTACTATCAAGAAAAAAAAGTATTAATTATATCACGAAAAGGAGAAGAATCAAACAAGTGATTTGACAAGTGACAAGACGTCTTGTAATCATCGCACGTCAGAAAAGAAGAAAAACCCGGACCGGATGCCTCACTCAAGAATCGTTTCCACTCTTCAAGAAGTCTCCGCTTTTTTACCAAATCTAAATTTACTCGCCCAATTAGGTTTGCCAGGAGTTGCCGGTGGGGCGCTCTCGTCTGCAATCTTCTCTTGAGCGTGAGCAGCAGCAGCAGCAGCAGCAGCAGCCTCCTTGGCATGGGCAGTCTCAACAGCAGCGGCGTCAGCAGCGCGACGCTTAGCACGACGATCCACAGCTCGGCCACAGCATGTACCGAACCCGCCAACCAAAAGAATAACGAAAGCGACGAATGTGACCCAAGTTCCTAAGGAATAATGAAATCAGTCATGTGATCAGAAATGATAGAAGTCGAAAGTAAGCCCGAAAGGTTTAGCACATCAATGTAGATCATAGTCCGTAATGGAAAAAGGCAAACAAAATGGAGGCTCACCTGGAGCAGTAGCAGTACTTGCGTCAATGTTGAGCGTTCCAAACTCATGCTTGGCCCAACCGAAGAGAATCAAATCGATGATGAATGCCACAAAGGAGAGAAGCGAAGCCACCCAAGCCAATAACGTCGCTATAAGTGCAATAGTGACTTGTTCTGAGAGCGCGAACGCAAAGGCTAATAAGGAAACCACAGTGGCTGTTGGGAAAAAAATGGATCACGGAAACAAAGGTCGAATAAGGTTAGACTCATGACGTCATCAAAGGTTTGGAATGTACCAAGCGGATGAAGAGCGAGACCGCGGGTCCATGAGGATTTAATGGTCACCTCTTTTGCGCGATTTGAATCGGATATGCTAACGTCGTAGGCATAAGCTGTAGTTGGTCATGTAGATGAATAGAAGAGTCCATTAAGAGAAAAAAGGGATCTCACCGAGAGGAGCACATGTATTATCCCTTTGATTGTCATAGGTACACTGCGTCCTGCGCATTCAGATCAGAAAGAAAGAACAAGCGTCTTTTCGAGTAAAAGACACACCAAATGCCAAACTACCGGACAATGGTCATTAACCCGAAAAAAACGACGTCTGAAAGAGAAAAAAAAAATTGCTCACCCGTATTTCCGTCAATGATCGTCCATCTTCAACTGCTCCATTGGGGAAATGAGTGCGAGTGATGTCCAGAGCAGGGAGATAAGGCAAAGAGACCGTGACAATAACATTGAGTATGAAGGCTGCGAATAGGAGTATAGACGCTGGGATGCAAAAAAGACGTGCCATGGCTGATGTGGGAGGTTCCAAAAGCCAAAACGTGCTGGCTACCGAGTAGGAGTTTTTATATAGGAGTATTTTTGTTTATGATACTCCCACGGCGCACGCTCCCCATATATCTTATTTCATTTTATATTTCAAAAATGATTTAGGGTCGTTGTCACAAGTGGAATGGAATGGCTGCTTCTTTTTTCCGCTCCAACGCACGGTGATTGGAGCTTACGTTTAGGCCGACCGGAATAGATTGAACAAAGACCATGTACGGATTTGGTCAAAATAACAAAGCGCTTATCAAATTTGATCCCTCCCGTCGATAGCCAACCATGAGCATTCGTGGTCCTCGTAAAGGTGAGAACTATGAACTCAGTGTTGATTTAAACAGTGAGTATCGCGACAAACGAAAGGACGCTATCAAGCGTGTCATTGCCTCCATGACCGTTGGCAAGGGTAATCATCACCACTCGGTTTCTTTTCACCCTTCATCCCTCAACTGTTTTCGCCAGATGTCAGTGGTCTCTTTCCCGATGTTCTCAAAAACATGCAAACGGAAGATTTGGAACAGAAGAAGCTCGTGTATCTCTATCTTATGAACTATGCAAAGACGCAACCCGAACTCGTCATTCTCGCCGTCAACACATTCGTCAAAGACACAGACGATCCAAATCCTCTTGTTCGCGCACTGGCAATCAGGACTATGGGCTGCTTGAGGGCGGAAAAAATCATCGACTATCTTTGTGATCCACTTCAAAAGTGTTTACGAGACGAGAACCCATATGTCAGAAAGACGGCAGCGCTTTGTGTTGCAAAGTTGTACGGTCTCAAACCCGAATTGGTGATAGACAATGGGTTCCTAGACCAATTGCACGAGATGATAGCGGACTCGAATCCAATGGTGAGCTCTGACTGCTGTATCCTGAGGGTCATCTGGATTGCCTCATTCCAAAGCACCGCCTCTCATAGGTAGTTGCCAACACTGTTGGGGCTCTCACGGATATCCATATGTCGGCTTCTTCTAATTCCTCACTAGCCCCAAATGACCCGGCCATATTCAAAATAACCAGTTCCATCCTCAGCAAACTATTGATCGCACTCAACGAATGTTCAGAATGGGGTCGTGTCGCCATTCTCAACGCACTCTCTCGATATACTGCTCAAGATGACAAAGAATCAGAACACATCTGCGAACGGGTTGTACCTCAATTCCAACACATCAATGGCAGTGTTGTGTTGGCAGCGGTCAAGGTCATCATGATACACATGCGCAAGGTTAGAAGAGAGGAACTCGTTCGGCAGTTGGTGAGGAAGATGGCCCCTCCTCTCGTGACACTATTGTCTTCTCCACCCGAAGTGCAATGGGTTGCATTACGGAACATCAATCTCCTGCTACAGAAGCGCACGGATATCTTGTCGAACGAAATGAGGGTCTTTTTCTGCAAATACAACGACCCACTGTACGTCAAGGTAGAGAAGTTGGATATCATGGTCAAGTTAGCTGGAGAAAACAATGTGGACGCCCTATTGAGTGAACTGAAAGAGCAAGTCTTTTTGATCTCAGCTTGTGTATGTGCTGATTCTGCTGCCGCTTAGATATGCCTCGGAGGTCGATGTCGACTTTGTAAGGAAGAGCATCAAGGCGATCGGGCAGACGGCGATTAAAATCGAGGCTGCAGCTGAACGATGCGTCAATGTCCTTCTTGAACTTATAGGGACACGGATAAGCTACGTGGTCCAGGAAGCTGTGGTTGTTATGAAGGTATGCAACATCATGGGTTGCTGATCAACTGATCCCATGGCTGTGATAGGATATCTTCCGCAAGTATCCCTCCACCTATGAAGGTGTTATCCCTACCCTATGCGCTAACTTGGATGAACTGGAAGAGCCCGAAGCTAAAGCTTCGCTTATATGGATCATTGGGGAGTATGCGAACAAAATTGACAATGCCGATACTTTGCTTGGTTTCTTTGTGGATGCCTTTACGGAGGAATCATATGCAGTAAGCTTTTTTCTCTCAAGAACTAGACCCTTTCTCTTGGTGCGGACCACATGATCCAAGTCGTGGTGCTCTTTCACCACCTGGTCAGGAACAGGACTGATGCTGATGAAACCTAGGTGCAATTACAAACGTTGACTGCGGTTGTGAAACTCTTTTTGAGGAAACCTGATACATCCCAAAGTCTGGTTCAGAGGGTTCTTGAAACAGCTACAAAAGACTGTGATTCTCCTGATGTGAGAGATAGAGCATACATCTACTGGCGCTTGCTATCGACTGATCCTGGGGCTGCCAAGGTAGGGAGATAGCTCCATTGCCCATGTTATCGATTGATTGATTGATTGATATAGGCTGTAGTGCTAGCTCAACGGCCAGGGATTTCATTGTCCCGTACTACAGTGCCGCAAGGGGTACTGGATGATCTTGTTGGGGAAATATCGACCCTAGCGAGTGTATATCATAAACCAGTAGAAACCTTTGTGGGAAAAGGAAGAATTGGAGCAGATGCTGTTCACAAGAAGGCGGAGTGAGTCTTGTGTCTAACTTTCCCTGTGCCTTGATTCATCTCTCTGTAGGCCCGAAGATGACCGATTGGCTACACAGAGAGCATTACAAACGGTAGTTGCTGGGCGGCAAGCTGAGAATCTGCTGTATGTATTTAGTAGCCTGTTGGCAGCTCCAGTCTGATGGACATCATGGACAGTGATTTTGATGATGAAGATATATCTGTTTCGGAAGGAGAGCCGTCGGGACTCGCAGCAACTGAGGTATTTTCGCAGACGCCAGCTGGAGTTAATCTGCTTGCCGGGACATCAAGCAACCCTCTAGATGATCTTGTTTCGATCTTTGGGGGTGGCAATGGTGGAGGTGTCGTCGGCGAAAGCGAATCGGGGGTCGGGCAAGGAGGTCGGGGCGAGGGGCCAGAGGGGGATCTGTTGGGACTTTTTTAATATAGGATGACTATTTGGGTTTTGGAATGTTAATCAGATACGTAAAGGGAAGTGATCCGTTTGTTAATGATACAGTTATAGGATACGATCATGTTAGATTGCCATGCATGTGGTGCGTTTGTTGAAGAATTCTGTCCGAGTCCGACTGGCCTGGACGAGCGAATTGACAGGTGCCGTGCAGAGGTGCCGCCGTGTACACCGTCCGCCCTGACTTGCCTGACTTGACACACTCCATCCTTCGTTATTTAATCCTGCCAATCCTTTCCCATCCTCCATCCCACACCCATGGCCTTGCCCCTCCTCGTCCCCCTCCTCGCCCTCATCGCCGCCATCCTCCTCCTCCTCCTCCTCCTCGCTCCCCGCCGCCCCCCATCTCCCACCAGGCCCTCCCCCCTTCCCTCTCATCGGAAACGCCCTCCAGATCCTGGCAGAGCACCCAGAGGATGCCTTTGCCGAGTGGGCTGCTAAATACGGTTTGCCGTCTCCAGGTGCCCGTCGGCTGCAGAGCTAACCGTGTCCCACGCAGGAGACGTTGTCCGGCTGGTCATGTTCGGGCAGAATATGATCGTGCTCAGCAGCCTCGACGCTGCCCGCGAGCTGCTCGACAAGCGCAGCTCCATCTATTCTGATCGGCCCAGATTCGTCCTCTTCTCCGATCTGTGCGTCTCTCTCTGCCTCAGATCACGTGTTGTGACGCTCTCAATAGCATGGGCTGGAAAAACGCCACAACCCATCTCCCTTAGTGCGCTCTCTTCCTCCCTGTCCTTTCTCTTCCCTCCCATCGATCTTCATTGCAGCGGCCCCCGCTTTCGCAGGCATCGTCGCTGGATCAATTATGTCTTCAATGCCCGCTCTGCTGCTCAGCTCCGCCCTCTCCAGCTCACAGAGACCTTTGTTCTCCTCAATGGTTTGATTAGCGATCCTGACAGCTTTCTCCAACATTTCAAGAGGTCTCTGTCCCCTCCATCTGTCCTTTTTTCCTTATCCTCACATGCCATCCAGGTACGCTGCCGCAACCATCCTCAACATCACCTATGGTCGCAACGTAAAGTCTGTCGATGATCTGTTCGTCAGACTCGGTCAGCCCTCCCCTATTTCTCTCTCTCTCTCTCCTACCTTTTACACTTCCTCCAGCCGACAGGGCAGCCACCCTCACCGTCGAGTCTGGCTCCCCTGCTGCAACCCTCGTCGACTTTTTTCCCATGATGAGGCACATTCCCACCTGGATCCCTGTCATTTCAGACTTCAAGCGTAAAGCCTTGCAGGCCCGTGAGGCAGTTGACAGCATGTTTCACCAACCGTACGAGTGCGTGAGACAAGACATGGTCAGTGTTCTCTTTCTAATCTCCGTTCTCTCTCTCTCACGATAGGGTCTCAGAAATCAGGAAAAGCACGCCCGTCGTACGTATCGACCCTCGTACAAAAATACTCATCACCCGAGGGTCATATCTCCCCCGAAGACGAACGCGATATTCAGGGCACCGCAGGAACTCTTTATGCAGGTGATGCATTCCTCGTATAAACCTCGTGCATCTCATTAAAAAGAACTCGTCACAGCCGCCGAAGACACTGTGAGCAGATTGCACGCCTCCCTCCTCCTCTTTTTTTTAACGTCTGGCTGGCAATTTCTTCAGACTGTATCACTTTTGCATACATTTGTCATGGCCATGGTGCTTCACCCTGACGTGTTCAGAAAGCTGCAGGCAGAAATGGATTCTATCGTTGGAAAGACACGATTACCCACGATCGAAGATCGGCCGGCCTTGGCTTATTTGGAATGTGTATTAAAGGAGATGGTGAGGTGCGACTTGTTTGTTTTGATACTAGATGGAGGAAATGATGTGTTCTAGATGGAATGTTCCTGTCCCACTTGGGATGCCTCATCGTTTGATGGAAGACGACACCTATCGAGATTTCATTATACCAGCAGGTTCGAGCGTGCTCGTTAATATCCAGTAAGGTTCCTGCTTCTTCAGGTCTAATCGAATTTTCATTTCTGCCGTTCAAGCGCCATCCTGCAGGATTGTGACAAACCAAATGAGTTCATACCTGAACGGTATCTCGGCGATCATGGATTACCTGATCCTCATGCTGTCATTTTCGGATTTGGACGTCGGTGAGTGAGCGTGCAACACACCCCATGTGCATGTTTTTTCTTTTTTTGTGAAACTGAATTGGTATCAGTATATGTCCTGGACGCCATTTTTCGGCGGAAACGTTGTGGTTGATTAGTGCGCATATGATTGCTACGATGGATATTGGCAAGGCGATAGATGAGAATGGAAATGTGATTACACCACCTTTGGAGTTTACGACTGGATTTGTTAGGTTTGTCTCTCTTTTTTTTCTGAAAAGGTTGTTTCAATCATCTTATTTCCAAAAAGTCATCCAAAACCGTTCAAATGTAGTATTAGGCCGAGATCGGAACAAGCTGTGATGTTGATTCAACAGACGGATCCTGGAGAATATGTATTTCCTTCGTAAAGGGATAAACCGTTCTGTTGTGGTGGATACATTATTCAAAAGCTAGAACTACTGTCCTTTACTTTTCCTGGTCACTGGACTTTTGGTATGTCTGTTGGTTTTTTTTTTACATGTCTTTTGTTGTTATGTTTTGTTCTACTGTGTAAGATTATGAATGAATTTGGAAGAGGTTTTTCGTTAGTTCTGGTAGTTCTGGAGAAGATGATGATTTGAGAATGTTCTCGAATAGTGAGCATGATGGATATATATATGTATAGGTAGCTGCAAGCAAACAAATGTCGTCTTCAAACTCTGATACTACGAAAGAAGAAGAAAGTCCACTACTTCTTCTTCCTCCTCCTCCTTCAAGGGATACCTCTAGCTCTGAATCGGAATCAATAACGCGGATTGAAGTAGATGGAGCTACGGTATCATTAGTGGATGCACTAGGTCCAACCGTTGTCAATCATGATGGAGTGAGTAAGGTTTCTCTCATGTGCACTACACACACACACACACATGATTCATTCACGCACGCTCTATGATTAGACCTTATCAAGAATCGCCAATTGGTCCGATATGACTGTACAAGAAAGAGAACGTATCATCAGAGTTTTGGGTAAACGAAATAAGTAAGTCGTTGATTTGATGAATCCCATTAAAACACAAAGTGATGATCGATCGATCGACTGACTGACTGACCGACTCATTAAACTCTCCCCCCTCCCTGCCCTCGTTTTTTGACTCCTTTCTCGCACCCCCTCCCTCCCCCCCTCTCTTTCTCCCTTCTTACTCCTTCATAAACCATAAACCATAAATTTGACTTACAAATTTTGATGGTGTGGATCTTTTTTTAAATTTTTTTCATTTCTAGATTGCGATTGAGTCAAGCTCAAACTAAAGTATGATGATGATGATGATGATTATTCATTTTCTTTCTTTCACGCAGAAGTATGTATTTTCGTACATCCATACATGTATGCTTGGCCCATAAACATAAACATCCTCCCCTCCCTCCTCTCCTCCCTCGACCAACGTCTTTCCATCCAAGACCGAAGCGAAAGCAAAATAAAAGTCAAGTCACAGAATCACAACCTGACAGGGAATGAATGAATGTGAATCAAATACAGAAGCCTGTCTATATCTGGGTTCCCTCCCCCCGAGATAAAGATCAATCTCATCGTCAGAGAAGAGCAGGAAGACGAAGGATTCCCAAGACGTCATGACTAGGCGCTTCTTTAATTCGATTCGTTTATTTTTTTTCAAAGGACGTGTGTGTGTGTGTGTTTTGGAGGTGGTTGGAACCAAAAACCTTGGATTCCCTCTACCGAAATACCAACTTAGGCTCTAGAGCCTGAACCTCACATGGAGTCGACTACCAGGGCCATGTGTGCCTACATCAGTTATCTTATTCTTGTCCTCTCCAGTAGCGGAATTGACAGTAGGCTCCTGCTTGAGACAACTTTCCGTAGGTAAGAGAGTTTCGGCTTGGCGAAACGATAGTTTTTCTTCGCGATCCCATGGCAACACGACGCGAAGTTGCTTCTGAATAGTCAGAACAGCTGAGCCCTCTTTCGTGTATTTCCACGCACTCTAACAGTAGAGTATGAACAAAAATCAAGAATCGGAGACAAGTAGACCGACCTCCCATGTTCGGCCGTCGATGGACAACGTCCTCAACTTGACTGGGCCCTGCTTTATGATAGCTCTGACGAATTCCAGATCAATGACATGCCACCGGCTCAGTCTAATGTTCTTAATGTTGAAAGATGCGGTGTGGAGCTGCGTTAGCAATACACCGTACTTCTTGAAAATTGTCTACAACAAGGCCGACATTGTGAATCAATCCCTCGTTGACAAATGACACAAACGCAAGCGTGTCGACAAACCAGAGCATGACGACCAGCGCATAGATACACCTCTTCCACCGCCTGACAACTCACAAATAACTTCTTCAACGATCGAACATCGACATACGCGTTCTTCATATCTAAAATTCTCAGCGAGATAGCGTGTTGGGAACATACATGATCAATGATGCTCCGAAAACTGACGTTGGCCCCATATCGACTCGCCACAAGATCATCCTCGTTTTCGTTTTCATTCTGAAGGATACGAAGCACTTGTATCGAAGACGCTGAAATGACGCGACGAATCCATTTACACAGACTTGAAGCTTCTTTGCGCGTTTGTAAATTGGCGTAACGTGCGGTAAAGCATTTGAGTTGAATGAGGTCAGGGAACACTTTTGGAGACCTGAGTTGCTGGGAGCGATGAAGAGAGAGAAGAAGGTTTAAGCTATGAAATGGAGAACCCAAGTTACACGTACCCAGTAGTAATACAACTCAGCGCTCTCTAATCCATGCAAACTTCTTAGAAATGAAAACACGTCTTCATCCATCAGTGAATACGATAGCCCTAATGATACAGCTCGAATGCTCCGCTCAATTAAAGGTACGATAAACCTTAACACTCCCGGTGTCACGGAGCCGCAATTGTCCTTCAATTACCATCATGAGCGCTGAGTGGCAATGGAGCGGATAAAGTGCGTTAAAAAGGTAAAGAAAAAACCACGACACGCGATAATCGGGCGAGGGAAGGATGTCGAACAGGCCAAGGTAATTGATAAGACCGGAAATCAAAAATTGCAGGAGAAGCATAATCACAGCATGTAATCATGAAGGCAAAAGGGAAACGGAGCCAAGGCGGAAGCGTCAATGAAGCAGTAAGGAGGAGGGGGTAAGAGGAAGCAAGACAGATCGGAGAGTGAAAAACATCAGCCAACGGGAAAGCCAAGTGTACATACCTTTAAATGTAACTCTGTGAGTGAATCAGACAACCTGCGGAGCCAGCCCGGGAGAAGGTCAAGAATTGCTCTTGTAGGACTGTATATCGACAACTTTGACAGGCCAGAGATTTGGACGAGGATGGGTGCATTATTTTCATTTGTGCAGGACGCATTGACAGCGAGTTCCTGTAGATATGGAGGACCATGACGTGCAATTCGACAGAGTGATGCCTCGGATGAGGGGTTGAAAGAAATTTGGGTATTCAGAGTTACAAGATGCTGAAGGATACGGGTAAATGTATTTGGATGGAAGGTTATGGCCATGAAAATCGCCACACGGAGATTCCGGAATGCCTTGATTGCATTCAGAATGGTAGTGGAGAGTATATCATCGGGTGAAGGTTGACATGGTAAATAGCCTATCCCAGCGCCGCGGCAGAAGTTGAGGCAAAAGGAAGTATGACACTTGCCAGCACAGCAGATACACAACATGCTTACCATTGATTTGAATTATTTCGACAAACTGAGCATATTGTGGGAGGCATGCTGAGATTAAATTTGATGTTGACTGTTGAGATGAGACACGAAAAGCAGATGGAAATGCAAGATGTACCGGGATGGCAGGCGTTTCTCGTAGAGAAAGAATGACCGAAAATTGGGGTGCGAACACCACTCGACGATAGAGGAATTTCGAGGCCGCTCGCCAGAATGCACGGTTGACCAAAGCACATTGAAGCAGACTATCATAATCAACTTGGAAATCCTGGAATATCAACAATAAGATGTCATTAGGAACATTGACCCCTGCGTTGGTCATCACAGTTTTGGTTTTGTAGTAAGCACAACAGTCCACGACATAATATCGGAGTGCTGACGTAAGTTAAGGCTCAAATGAAACTCGAATCTGGAGCACTCAGGAGTTCAAATATTGGGTATCGATTGCTCCTCCTTGACCGCAGACACTCGGCAAAAGATTGATCAATTGAAATGTAATTGGGAAGACATGCACATGAATGTTAGAAATTCCCTTCGCCTTAGACACGATGACTCAAGCGGGGGCAGACTATTGGCCAGATGATATAAAGTTAGGAGTCATGCACGAGACTGAAATAACGACCTACTATTGTTTCTAATTCTTGTCTTGCTTGGCAAGTTGATCACGCTCCTTCTCCAGCGTGTCCTAAGAATTCAAAAGGGTTTGTATCCGAGTTAGGATTTAAGTCTGGACACACGCACGAGTTCAGCCTTCTTTTTGTCGATCTGGGTAAATAAGAGGTAAGAATGACATTAGAGAAAGAAGGGATCAAGTCAAATACATCGGCCTTGAGTTTTCGGAGTTGCTCTTTCTCGTGTTGACGGATAAATTGATCTGCAAAATACCATGAGCATTTAAAAGTAAGAACAAGGAGCAGACTCACCTTCATGGGCCTTTTCCTTCTTACTATGATATCTCAGACCCGAAAGGTCGTAGATTGATTTGACCGTCATACCTGAATTCCTTAGATTGGGCGACACTGCCTTCAGGGCGAATGCTGCTATAGAGGCGAGTGCCGAATGTTTGAGGAAGACGACGAACAACGGTGAGACGAGTAAGCATGTTGTGGTCTAAGTTGGGGATTATTCGCGACATTTACTCTGGAGTCTTAGTCACGTTCAGTCACGTTCTGCTTTTCACCATGTCTACCATCCTCAGGCAAGCTATGACGGCTGCTGTACGTTGTCGGTCTCCCTACAATTTTTGTAATTGACAGAATTATCTCAGGCTCGTCAAGTGTCACGCACTCGTACATTCTACTCGTCCAATGTCACACGAAAAGGTAAGTGTTATCAATTCATGGCAAAGATCCAATCCCGAATATACCCGCAGACCCTGTCCAGGATCTTTACATCCGTGCGCTTCAGGGCTACCAGCCTCCACCCATAGTATGTGCAAGATACAATCAGATTCTACTATACTGAATGAACAATCAGGCTAAGGATGCACATGTCGGTGTGGTGAAGCAGTTCTCGCTTCCTCCTTCGCCCCAGATACCCAATGTCACTGCCGACCTCTCCACGCAGCTCGACGCCTACGATGCTGCAGAACCTACTTCTGCTCCTGTTTCCATGTCTTCTACGACTGCTCAAGAGGATGCTGGCGGTGCCGACGAGTTCCTGACATTCCTCGAGGCTGATGCTCCGAAGCCAGATCATGGCCACCACTAGATTACCCCATGATATTAAAATTAATGGATGTGTTTTGCCAGCATTGTAGCTGGCTGTGATTTTTTTGTTGGGGTGGAAGCATCCGTTGATGTGTCAAGTTGGGTCATCTTCTCGAATGGAAGATTTCTCAAGGTCATTCATTGTTCAATAAAGTCACGGTCTGCACGTTCCTTCTGAACTTCGGCCTTGTCTAGGCGGGCAGAGGCAGAATATCGCACGAAGAATCTGATTTATGTCCGCATAAAGATAGATCCATTCTTCAGAATGCTACGTTGTGCGAATATATCGCCAGCTGAAATTTCAGTGGGAAGCCTTCCCATGAATAAGGACGAACGTTGCTGAAATGTCCCCAAAAGTTTGTCAAGAACCAGAAACACGCCTTTTTTCATGTCTATAAAAGAGGTCCCTACTAACTATCAATTGTATCGAACATATGAAATTCACATTCGCTAGAAGCCTTGCTTTAACTACCCTTGTCGTGGGCGTCACCGCTCAAAAAATCGTACTCACTAACGATGATGGCTGGGCAGTTGCTCAACTCCGTGATGAGTACAACATGTTGACGGCTGCTGGTTATCAGGTACGAGTTCCCTGAACAATTTCGTACACACACTTTGACGATAGATATTTGTAGGTCATTCTTTCCGCTCCGGCTGTGGACAAATCCGGCACTGGTTCTAGTACCACCACTCCTACTACCCTTACTAGCCCTTGCCAGTTCGATACCTGTCCCTCTGGTTCTCCTCCTACTGGTACAGATCCCAACGATCGTATGTATCTTTTTTATGCCTTGGTGGTGATTGAAATGACTGTGTATACCCAGCTAATATCCACTATGTGAATGGTTTCCCGTGCGTTTCTCTAAATTTATGCTCGACATCTACATGAAAAGCACCAACCTATCTAGCGTTGATTCCGTGCGTTTCGGCATCCAAGACTTCGCTCAAGCTCGCTTTGGTGACAATCCTGATTTCGTTATCAGTGGATCCAACATTGGCAGTAAGACTCAGTCAACTGTCTGACTCTCGTCCGGCCTAGTGAGGCTGATATATTTATCAGATAATTTGGGCAGTGTTATCACTGGTTCGGGCACAGTGTCAGGATTTTTCCATCGTATATGTTGTTTTATCTCACCCAATTTAACAGCGGAGCTGCCTGTGAAGCTGCAAAAGAAGGCGTCCCATCTTTCGCCTTCTCCGGTGCTTCTGGTTCCACCGTAATCTACACCACCCTCACTTCCTCTCCCAACTCCTCCTCTACTATTAGTGCCAACATCTACAGTTCTCTCATCCTCAATTTCCTTTCAACCTACCTCTCTGGGAGCACCTCTTCTCCTATCGTTCCTTCAGGTTTCACCATCAACATCAATTTTAGTTCTATAACTGCCTGCGGGAGTAGTACGGAAAATTTCAAATGGGTTGCTACCAGATTGGTTAGTAGCACCTTGGGTGTTGACACGACAAGGTGTGAGACGAATAATCTACCGGATGAAACGACGGTTTCGAGAGCTGGGTGTTTTGCGACTGTTAGTGTGATCGATGCGAATACGAAGGAGGATGCACCGGCTGCTGCGCAAAAGGATGTCTTTGATCGTTTGGATTCGATTTTGACTTGTGTTTGATTTTTTTTGGGGGAACTGTGTTTTGACGCAAATCATAAATGATTTTCTCAGTATCACTGAGGCCCAAGTGGCTCTATTCAATCATCAGCACTTCTTACTGGGAAGCGTTCTTCTGTAATTGAACTTTGCAGAAATTCATTTGCAGTGTCCATCACGACGAATTTGGTTCTGGAAGTTTTCTCCCGTCCAAAAATGCGAATAGCCGCTCTATGCCTTGACCATACCTTAGGACTGAAGAACACCTCCCCAGCATTCTTCATCAGCAAAAGCTGTGGCTATCCACACATTGGCACTGAGTACAAAATCTCAGTGCCAACCACAAAAGAAAAAGAAAAATCATATGTTCTTTTTTGACTCCAAATTTTCTATGTCTAGCTCTCAAGACACGGTCCCGACTGTCACAGATAGGCGGGTTTCCTTCTGGAGAAAGTCATTATCGAGAAGACGGAACTCTGCATGCCAGTTGTTGAAGCAAATGTCATTTGCCCTAAAGAGAACATCTGCATTCATCCGCCCATCGCATTTGATCATAATTTTTCCGTTTCTTCCGTTCTTCCTGCGTACTCTGGCAAAATGTTTGATATCCTCTCATACACTATTTTGATGTTTCTTTGAACAATATTTAATGATTGCAGTTTTATACCTTATGGACGATTGTGTCCGGTGACTTTACAAGATTTTGTAGATCGGGACTGATAGGGTGAGATTACTCATTTTCTGAAATCATCAATTTATCACGGACTGTGCCGCGAAAGCGATACTCATCGAACGCTCGCTGACCATTGTTGATTTGTAGGGGTTGCGACAATTAACGGTCCGCAAATCACTCAAACGTTGACTACGTATATGAAACAAGGAAAGGATGTTCAACAAAACATCTAATGGAAGGTTGCACCATACAAAAATACCGGCTCACCACTACCTCAGCCTCCTGTTGTACTTGCAGTATGAACATAGTCCGCGTTGATTCCAGGAGCCACTCCTAGGACAGGTGCACTCGGTACCCCTTCATATGGTGAATACCTCCTGCAATCTGCAGCCACGGGACTAGGTGGATAGTTCACTTCCAAAGACATCCCTGTTGCTTTGCGAATTTCATCCAACTTTTTCTTCGTTCCGCTATTCTGCTGGCGACCAGTCGAAAACCAAATTTTACATTTGCGAAGATTTGCAATCCTCTGATAAGTATCGAATGAAGGCCCAGGATCAACATCTGACGCCAGTGATGATGGAGAAGAGGATGATAGGTTGGACGATCGTGCATGAAGGAAGGTCAACATGATCTCATCACTGAATATTGCCCCGGAGCACTGGAAACTCTCAAGGAGTGGACACAACGGATCCGATGCATCTACCCTAATGTCTGTCGAATCGGACTCGGATTCGAAACCTGACTCTGATCCTGTAGTACGTGATTTTCCTTTATTTTTTGAGAGTGAACCTAGTAATGATAGAGAACTTGAAGCAGGTTCACAGGCCCCGCAATTGGACAATCTATCACTGAGAACCCTATCACGGGCATCATCACTTCCATGAACGTTGATTTCGGTATTGTGGGATGTGATAGAAATGGATCCTTCAGCTGTGCTCAGTTTTTCAGCGGGATCGGGACCGGGAGAAGCGGGAGTGGATATGACAATAGGAAGAGAAAAGCTGTTAAACTGGCTGGGGAGTATGTATGGAGCCGGAAGTAAGGGCGGAGACGGACGACTTTCTATCTGTGTGCCCCAGCTGATGACTTGTCTAGCAGGCGAACGATTTCTTTTGTCATCCTTGTCAAAACCAGGTACGAATCTCTTCAAATTCCTGTCATCGAGTTTGAACAAGGAGTTCTCCCAAGATGAAATAGCTAGCGTTATATGGGGACTTACGGTTGTGCCTGTCGGCCCGCAACTCCACAGTGATAGCTTTGTCAAACCCGGCATTAGTGATAAACATTCTAGTACATCCGTCTCGGACATATAGAGAGCATCTAGCTCAAACTCCTTGATCGGTTTGTTGACGCGGCGGATGAACATCTCGAAAGGAATGTGGATCGACTTCAACGAATGGGATTGCGTGAAATCTAGGGGACTGGTGTATGAACTCGGCGAAGTGCGACGAAACTTCAAATGTCTCAGAGCTGGTGCTGTGATATGACAAAAGAAGGGAGAAGAATCAACATCGTTGGTCTCGGTGACAGCTAATCCAAAGAGCTTGGTCATTGTCACTCTCGGTAGACCGTAATCGCCATTCGCAAGGGTAGTAAACCCAGTAAACGACAAATGTACACCGAAATACTCAAGATTAGGGCAAAATGTTAGAACAGCCAAACTCTCGGAGATAGAAAGACCCTCTATTGCTGGCCAAGAAGGGATTGATCCAGAAAGGTTGAGTTCGGTGAGTTGATTCCAACAAAGAGGAAGGTGAAAAACATGTGGCTCGAACTGAACCAGTGAGACTGAGCGGAGCTTTGGTGCTCTCAAAATTCCGCTTTCCCTCCTTGGGCTCATATCAGGTGAACTTAACACACTTTGGTACCCTATGGCACTGTCAAAGTGAATCTTTTCCAGTAATGGCACGTCGCTTGCTCGGATACGAGGAAGAAAGTCATTCCAGACTTGATGAGGGACAGATATATGAATTTGTTTCCATCGCATCATAAAGGACAGGATCACGTCAAGATACTGATAAATGGGGCTACCTGCTGCGTTGTCAAATTTGGAGTGATAAATTGATATTGAAAGCGGGAAAGGCTCTGAGCGACTAAGCCAAGCTGTCACAGCCTGGGTGCGAGTTGCATGGTCGGTTTGTAGAGCAGGAGCAGCATCACCCAGTGGTGGTGGCATTGGTACAGGATCTGCTGGAATGGTGATGTGGACCGCCGCCCAGAGATTGGGGGTAGCGAGGACGATATGTCTCCATTGACTACAGATACGACCCAGAAGGAGAGGGGCCTCCCGATTACTCAGGACAGGATTTCGGTCCGATGGTAGACAGTAGAAGAAGATTCGTCGTATGACATATGGGGATAGTAGACGCGCTGGAGAAATGAGTAACCTGTGAGCTTTGATTTGTCTATCGAGATCTTCTTTTTCTTTGGACAACTTCTCCAATTGGGTTGTGATATCCCCGATCTCTTCATCGATATCAAGGAGCTTCCTGTCAGGCTCAACGAGCAACTCTTTGATAGCAGCAACTTCCTCGCTATTCGGAACGTAGTTGCTGTTGAACTTATCATTGATTAAGGATTCCATAGTTAAGAGCCGAACCGTATGATGGTAGTGGATGATTAGGGCTGATCAGAGCGCTAGTGATCTTGGCCCAACATCAGAAGTAAGAAGGGCAATATTCACACTTCTCAGGCTCAACTGGTTCTCATGATCCATACGAAGTTGATCGCATACACTGAGCGCATCAATTATACGATGTGCGAGTGTCCCCAGCAAATCTTCCTCTAGCCTTCCACCCAGAGAAACGTTTCCTTTACTTGCTGAGTCTTCCGAATCACTTTGTCGCTCGCAGTCGCCTTTTCTCATTGGCAATTCCTCGTTCTCACGGTTCCCAACAACGGTTCTGCAAAATCTATCATACCAATAGCCGACCAAACGACGAGCATACCTTTCCTTGCAAATTAGAACCCCAGGTTGATTCACTCGTTCTCTATTCCGCGAGGGCTGGTATCATGTTCTATTGGGTTTCGCGATCACTGACCTGTATGGACCTATCGTGACTGGAAGGATTATTCGCCAAGTTAATCCTGGCTCTCGCAGGTAAGCCGACTCCGGCTAGGATTCATGGAAAAGCCAGTTTCGTAATCAGCTCTGGGATGAGAACCAGCCATAACGAGCGCAGGATCGAAGGAATCATGTATATGGTGTTCAGGGATAATTATGGCCGAAAACATTACATTGTGGTCTTCAAAATGCAGCGTCCAAGCCTATAATGAAGACACCTGGATCGTGACGCCAGAGGAAAATGGGTTCTGAGTCGGGTCGTCGTTTTGGGGTCTGGTGTATTCCTTGAGCTTCACAAAACTTTTGTGGTCGCGCCTAGCATCATTCAAGCCGGAGACAAATACTGGAGTAGCGTCCTTACCAAACAGTGTAGTAACTGAAAATAAAAAAATACCCACATCTCATCTTCAGCCGAAGTGTAAAGGCAATACAATGTGCTTCACTACCCATTATCAACTAATTGACTACTCGGGTAATCAAATTGATGTATGAACAATGTGTTGGTGGTAAATCAAACTTAGTGCATTAACCATTACATAATCGTGATAGAGTTTGATTGTCCGCAAATGTAGTGTTGATTTAGCAATCAACAAACAGTGCTTTAATGATTCTTGAACATTGTCAGGTCCTTGTCAAGCGCTTATGTTTTCTTCTTGGAAGGATTCTTGAAAAATAGGCTCGTTGATAATTTGATAATGCTTAAGGATCAAATCAAAAATCGGAGCCTTGTTGATTGATTGCCTAATGTAGATTTGAATTCATTTTCGACAAGTATTATATCAATCAATTATCACGGCCAATTTTTTTGCATTCCACGATCACTTTTGAATGCTGAGAGTTGATTGAGTAGATTTCTCTGGATATATCTAGACAACCTTTATGAGCTCAAGTTTTTGATAACCTCAAAATTAGCAATGATTGCAAAATCTAATCAACTTGTAAATGAAAGCAGATATAAAAATACCAATTGATTTATTTTTTGTATGTTTCTTTGATCCTAAGTAGTCAGAAAATGAACCTGATTCCAACTTGTAATCAAATTTTGAAGGCAAGCTTGGTTTTTTTGACTTGGACAATTATGTAGAGGATGAAGAAGCTGAGCCGCTCAGTTATGAGGAAGAACTTTAGAGAGATCAAGAGCTTATCTGGAAGATTAAGGTTATCCTACACAAAACTGTTACAGAGTTTGAGGCAAGATGAGTTTCAGAACTTTATTGTTGTGGTCCTTTGTAGAAGTGCAGGTAATGACAGTAAGGTGAGGAGAGTAGATCGTCAATGGAACAACCTGAAGTCCAACCACACAGATTTAGAATATATAGAGACGAGCAAGCGATGTACACACTTGAAGTCCGACAACGAAAGTTGGACTTCAGGAGACAGTGACTTCCTCTTATCAAAATGTGCATAAAAGATCAATGCAAAAGAATAATTTTTTTGATTGAAAAGAGGGCTGGAGCCATCTAAATAGAGATGATCTCTTCAATTCTGAAATTATCTGAGTCCGATGACAACCTCGAAATGTATTCGGTGATATTCATGAGGTAACAAAAAACAAGTACAAGAGGAACAGACCTCAAGCTCAATCACATATAATCTCTGGCAATCATAATACTAGCCCGCTCTGCAAACCCGTACACTACCGCTTGCGGATGACCACTTGGGAGGAAGGGCTATCAAACATCTTTCAGCAGTAATCTCACACCTACATCGAAAGAAACTCACAAGAACAGATGCATCAACTATCCTCAATCCGGTGGTACCTTTGACCCTAAAATCTGGGTCGACAACTCCCCAGTTCGCATTTTTAGGGGACATAGAAGCGGTACCAGCACCGTGCAAGAAGGAACGAACCCCATTTCTCAAGTAATCTTCTATATCTTGGTCAGATGTTACATTTTCAGGTGGAATGACTGATCCAAAAACAGATCCTTCGAATGCAGGAGCGGAGAATAGTCTGCGAGCCGTACGACAACCTTCGCGCAAGATTGATACATCCGCTTCTTCAGCGAGGAAACGAACGTCAATGAGAGGATATATAAACGGATCTGAATTCTGTATTGTCACAGAACCGCCTACGCATTGTGAGAGATCAGAGTATACGACGGATATCTAGACACTTACGGGAAACGGGATGAAGGATAGCGATGTTCATCTGTAAAGTGGAGTTGATCTGGGCAGAGGTTGTGTCTGGATCAGATATTGTACGAAAGGAAAATTCAATATGAGCGGAGTCTTCTGCAGGTGATGTGTCATGGAACCCTTCTTTGCTGAATGGTGGTGCATCCTTTGGAAGTCTGACAAAAGACCAAAGATTCATTTCGAAAGGTCGGGTGAGAGGTCCAGTCCTTGTTTCCTTCCATTCTTCCAAGGCCACATCCTGGTCGAAGCTATACCATATTGAACTCGATGCACTCCAGAAGGAGAAGAGACCGCACCTTGTCTTTGGCATGTTGGTGGAAAAAGCCATCAACACCGCTACATGATCGGTCAAGTTCCTCCCTACGCTTGGGTTTTGGACGAGAGTTTCAACACCTGCCACCTCGAGCTCTTCCCGGTTCCCGATACCAGAGTGCAGGAGAATATGAGGCGTTCCGAATACACCACCTGCTACAATCACTTCCTTCTCGGCTACAATTCTTCTGGTTTTACTATTAGGGCCAGAACCAACTTCGACGACTCGAAATTCAGTGCTGTCCCGCCTGATAGGAATGACCCTCGTCACTTGTGTATTGAGAAGTATGTGTACATTATTCCCGGTATGACTCAGGAATGCAGTTACCCCACTGCTGCGCTCAAAATTTGGGTCGACGGTATATTGATTCCAGCCTATTAGAGAAGATATTAATAATAATATCTCTCTCATGGAACGTGGGAAAGGAGAAAAAGGTACCTACCAGTTCCGAGGAGCCCGCCGTCATTCCAATCAAGGTTGAAAGGGAATTCTTGGCTCAATTCTCTAGAAGATTGGATAATCATGTCGTTGAAAGGGTGGACTGAATATGTCGACTGTGTGAATAATTGCCCTGTCGTTCCGTGAAATGCTGGGTCATAGTGGCCTGCGTCACTATGATTTTGGAGATCAGGCACAAACCTTTCTGCCTATCCATTCAAAGGTGAGATCAGCACTTGGGCTTGTAGCAACGCTCACCTTCTTTAGGAAAGGTAAAATATTATCCCAACTCAGACCTTCATTGCCGCTGATCTTCGCATATTGATCCCATTCACCTTTTGATCCTCTGGTGTATATCATAGAATCTAAGTATTGATAAACGTAGCTCTGTATATCACATCGACAACCTTGGCTTACTGTGGGAGGTGCATCCACCAAGTACTTTAGCCCTTGGGTAAACCAAAACTCGATCATCGAAGGCCACTTGGGGGACTGTTGTGTAATTCCAATCTATGCTTGAAGTCTCGAGTGTTGTCCAGAGACCAGGAACGGGTATGATGTCGAGCTCAGTATTCCTACATACAAATAAGTACGCCGGTGTAGTCTTCGAGGACGAGCTGACTCACGGGCCTCCGGCTTCAACTAGCAGGATTTTCCAGTCTGAATTTTCTGCGAGCCGAGATGCAAGTAGCGTGCCGCCCGCGCCACCTTATTCGAATCAGAACAGGGTTTCGTGCATTTAAAGACTGCTGACTGACCCCCAGCGACAATGAAGTCGTATTTGACATTTGTTGGTAAATCATCCAAACTTTGGTGTACGATCGCTCCAAACGAAGTTTGAGAGCACAGCAAGGCAAACACCAAGAACGGACAAGTTATGAAAGAGCTGACCATGAGTCACCGAGTTGAAGAAATGCACAACAACCCCATTTATATCGTTGAAGGACTTCCCCAAACTCTCCATCGATGGCTTCGCCGATTATGAATCAGTGCACCCAATGACTGAGAATTTGTTCGTCGATGCCTTCCTTGCGGCGGTATATTTGTCTATCACCCTGGTTTTATGTACCGTGAGATGGAAATGATGCATCAGTTCTAGAATCAATGTCAGCTGGACACAAATGACTCAAGAGTCTGGCTCCACAAGTGATTATATGACCAATTATGGTTTATTAGACAACGACCTCAGTTTCCAAACCAAAAGTAGGAGATGAACCACAACACCAAGACGACCTACAATTGTCAGTGGAGTTCATACCACTTCTAAGTTGACTTACCCTACTAATCATCACCTCGATGTACAATTTTAGATTATAGACACTGTCCAGAAAAATAACTGGCTATATTGAAAATTTTACTTTCAACAAGCGTGCAATTAGTCTTCCAAAGCACTCAGAACTTTTTCCATTTTCCCGAGAACATACTCTTTCAACCTGTGATATCAACCTGTAATATCAGATTATATAGTCGAGGTCGACTGAAGATGAGCGTATGTTTGAGTTAGCAGCATTCAATTCAATAGCTTGGTTGTTGATGTCATTCATGATCGGATACGATACTATCATGTGATGCCTCTACTTTCGTGACATTCCGAAGAAAGACTTGATAATTTGGATAGATGCTTACATCAGGCTTCTGCACGTGCGATCATAGTGTATCACGTGAGATATAAGGAAAAAATTCAAAAAAGGGATTCTGGAGACTAGGACGAGTATGTTGCGACGGACAACACGAGGATTGGAGACAGTGTTTGCGCTGTCCAGACAGGCTCTTCCCCGTCCCGCCCGTCTGTACACCACCCCGTCCCACCCCTCCAAGTCTCCTGGCCTCGCGACCCAGGATGCCACCATCCCCTACCCGGCCTTCCTCAACACCAAGCATCCTCCAGCTCGACCAGTTAACGAGGAGCGCATTCTCACTGACCTCGAAAAATTTCTTGCTCGGGAAAAAAAATACACTGTTTTGCCCCCTCCCCTGCCGCCAGGCGCGTCGGCCGACAACTCATGGTTCACTGACACGATGACCCAGGAGAACATGAGCATCATGGAGACGTGTCTGCATAATTCGCTTGATGTTCCTCGTGCAAAGGCTATCTTTTCTCAACTGAGGAAGCGGGAGACGAAATCACTGCTTGAAGTCGGTGTGTACAATGCGTTCATTGAAGCGTACTTCGGTATGGCTACCCAGAAGGAGCCCGAGAACCAGGACCAATGGCTGGGGGAAATTTATGACCTCTACGAGATTCTTGAGAGCGGAGCAGAGAATGTCGCTCCCGACCAGATGACGTATGGGCTCATGCTCCAGATCTGGATACAGTAAGTGTTCGCTATCTTTCGTAATTTCTATCCCCTCTGAATTATCCCCAAATAACAGTTACAATCAGGAGTCTCACCATTTCGAAGACCCGACATCACGACCAAGTACACAGGTCAAGTTGCCGATGGCTTCCGAGCTTCTGTTCAAGATGCACTCGCGCAAGATTTCTCCCACACTCGTGGTCAAAGAGACCGTGTTCGACAGCGAAAAATCTGCGATACAAGCCATAAAAACACTTTCTCAGTCTGCTCTTAGTTTGAACATCCCTGAAATGATCTCAGAGCTCGGCCAAGCTCAAGTGTCTGTCCTGCCAGAAGATGCACTTAAGGATGTTCCTCAGGTCAACCCTGTTATGCGTGAAGCCGTATGTAGCCATACTTCCCGGAGGGCTTGTCAGCATTAACATAAGTCTCCAGAAATACGATGACCAAGGTAACCTCATTCAAGAACCCGACGTCCCCTTCAATATTGCTCAACTCCGCCGTCATCTTGACACTATGAGTGATACACGCCGTATCCTATCGGAAGATGCCTCAGCACGCCAAAGACAACTTGAAAAATCCGCTTACGATGTGGCTCTTGAACGTCTCCAACTACAAACTGAAAAATTGGATTCTATCGGTATTATGAACCCCGCCCTCAAAAATAACACTCTCCAAACCTGGATGTGGACTTGGCACCAAAAGCTTCGCAGTCGTATTGAACAGGAGATTGCTTCTGCTGCAAAAAAGGGTAAAAGGAGGAAAAGGATTCGTGAAGATGCAATGCAAGACAAGCTCCGAATTAAAGAAAACAAAAACCATTCTCTGCTGAGATCATTTTTGCAACTGGTGAAAGTCGAGAGGCTGAGTTTGATCACGATATTAGAGATAATGAGGTTACAGGGGTCCGGTGGATTGACGGATGGGATGAAGACTACAAGGGCCGTCGTTTCGGTTGGGAAGGCAGTGGAAGCGGAGTACAGAGCACAGGCCTCGAAGCGGCATCAGGTATCGAAGGCCAGGTTGTCTGCAGATGTGTCTGAGGAGTGGGCCCGAGATGAAATAGTACCTGGGCTGTTCACTGCCACCGCAACTTCAACGGACCTGAGCATCTATTCTGAAGTGCTGTACAACAAGATGCGGAATAGGAGACTGACTGCCGCAAAGCGTTTGGAGAAGCTTGACGGTTGGGGGCCAGGATGGTCGCAAGTGACTAGAGCAACAGTGGGTGGGCTTTTGGTGGATTGTTTGATGGAAGTTGCGGAGGTCGAGAGGACGGCTATTGACAAAAAAACAGGCGAGACTATGTAAGTCATTGTCATCTGATCACATGCAATGCGTCTTTCATTTCTTTGAACAGTTCAGAGATGCAACCCGCATTCTATCATACAATCGAGTATGAGCGTGGTTCCAGAATTGGCGTTATAAGATTGAACCCGGCCGTTTCTGAACGACTGGCGTATGATCAATTGAAAGATACCCTTCATCCTAGACAATTACCTATGCTTGTACAACCTGAACCGTGGACGAGTTACAACAGGGGAGGTTACTTGCAGAGTAAAAGTGTGTCTTTTTCCTTCCTTTGCTTGCTTGTCACTCAAGTTACATCCAGCTTCCGTCATGCGATACAAGGACTCTGAAGAGCAGCGCATCTACATCAAACAAGCCTCTGAAAATGGTCAATTTGAATATGTGTATGCTGGGCTCGATGTGCTTGGTTCCACACCATGGAAAATCAATCGTAAAGTTTTCGATGTGGTGATCCAGGTGTGGAATTCTGGTGAGAGGGTTGGTAAAGTTCCACCTGCAGTTTATGACAAGCCGGAGCCGGAATTTCCGCCGAACTATACTACGGATATGAAGGAAAAGAAGGTGTTTCTCCAGAGACAGAAAGCGTATAACCAGGCCAAGGCGAATAATCATTCGGACAGGTGTAGTGTGAATTATAAGCTGGAGATTGCTCGAGCAGTAAGTCGTTCTCACATCCTTGCGATCGTGGAAGTGATTTTTTTCTTGCCCTTTCCCGACCTGATAGTTCCTGAATGAGACATTTTACTTCCCTCACAATGTTGACTTCCGTGGTCGTGCGTACCCTATACCGGCACATCTCAATCACATTGGTGATGATTTATGCCGTGGTCTCCTCACATTCGGTGAAAGCAAAGTATTGGGCCCTAAAGGTTTGAAATGGCTCAAGATTCACATTGCTAATTTGTATGGATTCGACAAAGCTGCTTTTGAGGACCGCGTGAAATGGGTTGACGAGCATGTGGACCAAATTCGTGAAACCGCTGCGAACCCTTTGGGTGGTTCGAGGTGGTGGTTGACTGCGGGAGATCCATGGCAATTTCTCGCTGCGTCGATGGATTTGGTTGCTGCTTATGAATCTGGGGATCCGGAGGCGTATGAATCGAGTTTACCTGTGCATCAAGATGGGACCTGTAATGGGTTACAGCATTATGCTGCGCTTGGTGGAGATATTACTGGAGCGGCACAAGTGAATTTGGTTGCGGGAGAGAAACCGAGTGATGTGTATAGTCATGTTGGGAAGATGGTCGAGGAAGTTATTGAGAAGGATGTGCTGGAGGAGCGATATTATGCAATAATGTTGCAGGGAAAGATTACGAGGAAGGTTGTTAAGCAGACTGTATGTTTGCTTCATTTTTTTCATTTTTCAAGAGCTCTTGTGCTGATCGTGGTTGGATTGGGTTGGGTTTGGGTAGGTTATGACAACGGTATATGGAGTGACCTATGTTGGTGCGCGCGATCAGATTGAGAAACAGCTCAAAGATCTTGGAACTATACCAGAAGAAGAATGTTGGCTTGCTGCCTGTTATCTTGCACATGTGGTGTTGGGATGTATCGGCAACCTTTTCTCTGGAGCGAAAGCTATTCAGAACTGGCTTAACCTCTGTGCGCGACTCATATCCAAATCTATCCCTGAAGAGCGTATTCCGGAACTTATGAAAGAGTATATTGGAATGATTGATAGGCGGGCAAAAGTTCCTGAACGGACAGAGGCGAAGGAAGATGCTGAAACAGTGAAAGGGAAAGAAGACACCGAAACAGCGAAAACGGAAGATACCGGAGCAGCAAAATCAAAGGAAACGACTCAGATTGACCAACCTAGAGTCCCGAAGCGGAGGGGAAAGAAACGGAACGTCTTGCCTATGGATTTGGTGAAGAAAGAACAGATGGCGAGTGTGAGATGGACTACGCCGCTTGGGCTGCCGATTGTTCAGCCCTACAGGAAGACAGTTAGGAAGCAAGTGATGACGGCACTTCAGACTGTGTATATCTCGGACCCGAATCTAATAGCTGAAGGTACGTCGATTTTTGGTGTTCATTTCTGTTTGGGTAATGTTGCGTCTCTGCAGTCAATTCGGTGAAACAAGCTTCCGCATTCCCACCTAATTACATCCATAGTTTGGATGCGACACATATGATCCTGACTGCGCTTGAGTGTAAAGTGAGTTGTAGCTCTATCTCTGTTCTATGAGAATGTGTTCACAAATTACGGTCCCGGCATAGAACCAGGGATTGACATTCGCTTCAGTTCATGATTCGTACTGGACGCATGCGAACGATGTTGATGCGATGTCGGCGATCATCCGAGAAACGTTCGTTTCGCTTCACCAATTGCCGATTCTAGAAGTGCTTCTCAAGGAGGTATGTTGTACCAAATAGCTCTTTTTTTTTTGGAGAAGATCTCATCTTTTCATAGTTCTTGCAACAATATCAGGGTTATAAAGTTCCTCTTCTGAGTCTGTCCTCCGGCTTCGCCAATAAGCTCTCCCAAGCTGGAAGTCGGATCTATGCAACGCCCGAGCAAGCCAAATCACTCACGTCATTGTCAAAGTTGGTCGTTGTAGGGGAAGACTCATCAACTGTTGATGAATCGCGAGCTGTCAAGGATCAAGATGCAGTTCGAAATCTGTTGAACGATTTGGACAGTGTCGATGCTCAAAAATCAGTGTCTGATTTCGAAGATGTCAAGATGGACGAAGAAGGCGCAGGAATTGTAGAAGAAGAGGGAGAGTCATATCAGGCGAAAGTTGCGATGGAGAGGAAGGAGAGACAGAGGGCTGCAGTTTTAGAATTGGGAGGTAAATTTGTGTCCCTCGCAGACTTGCTACCACCTTTACCGCAGAAGGGAGAATTTGAAGTGTCAAAAATCATAAGCAGCACATATTTCTTCTCATGAAGAGGTTGCTGAAGGTGGTGATAGTGGTATTGCGATTACTTGATTTAATTACTTACTTACCTACTCGCACACATACACATTGGCACGAACGTAGATAGATATTTAGATTTAGTTGGTGCTTGACTTTTCTATACATGCTTTATTATAGACTTCTTTTGGGTTCTCGTATATGAGAGTAGTTTCCGTCAAGTAATCATCTGTTATAATTCATATGGGCTAGACAGCAATGGAATCCGTGAAAGTCAAACATACTAATCGTTTCTAGTCTCTGCCACTTACTCCCAATGCCTACCCTCTGTCTGTAATAATGATCATGGAATATGATAGTTGCCAGGTGAAGTGATATTTCAACACCATCCCAGAGCGTGCGCGCTAATTCTCGCAAGATAGGCTATTTGGACCGACTCCTCTATATCTTCTCATATTCTTTACCTGGTTCAAGGTGATGGGCAACTTCTACAGTGCATGACATATAATTTCCGATACATTTTCAGCTTATCTATTCTTCTTTTCCGAAGAGCTATGACTACCAAGCGCACAGATTACGAGACGTGGACTCGTGAACAGCTTATTGAGAGGCTTGTTGCCCTCGATAATTCGAAATCTGCTACTTTGTTGCATTCTTCCTCGCCTCTGACGGATACACCTACAACTACCACTACAGCTAATGTCGTCCATGTCGATGCGTTGCCTGATCTTCCAGCTAGAATTCCACGGAAACCTAAAACATTCAATTTTGCGCAACATCACAGGCGCAAAATTGCACTCAAATTCTGCTATTCGGGTTGGGAGTACGGTGGGCTTGCGTATCAAACTACTCATACTTTACAAACACCGGCGGTGGAGAATGTATTGTTTGATGCAATGGCGAAGGCAAGGTTGGTCGATCCCAGCCGAGGATTGGAGGGATGTGAATGGGAGAAGTGTGGAAGGACGGATAAGGGTGTAAGCGCTGCTGGACAGGTTATTTCGCTGTGGATCAGGAGTGCACTTGGGGAGGTGGAGGAGAAGAAAAAAGTGGAAGATGTTTTGGAGGATCCTGAGCTACCTGGGGCATTGGTCCTCTCAAGACCTCCATCTTCCCAGCCAGCACTGGCAAAACAGCGACCAGAACTCGACTACGTTGGTGTTCTCAATCGCCTCTTACCTCCCACCATCCGAGTTTTAGCTTGGAGTCCAGTCGCACCGACATTCTCAGCGCGATTTTCATGCCAATATCGACATTACAAATATTTTTTCTCCTCTCACTCTCTTGATATATCTGCCATGCGTGAAGCAGCAGCGAATCTCGTTGGCGAGCACGATTTCCGCAATTTGTGTAAAATTGATGCTCAGAAACAGATCACAAAGTTTAGAAGGACCATCTCGCGTGCTGATATCGAGCCTATCGACTTGCCCATTGGTGGAGAACGAGGAGAAATGATGTATGTGTTCAATCTCATTGGAAATGCGTTCCTTTATCATCAAGTTCGAAATGTCGTGTCGATTCTTTTCCTCATCGGAACGGGACTCGAAAAACCTTCGTTAGTGACAAAACTGATGAACGTCGCTCCTCGTGCAGAACCGACAACGGAAGACGAAGAGTTGGAAGTTGTCGAATCGAAACCTGAGTATCAGATGGCTGATGCTTTACCACTCATGCTTTGGGACTGTGGATATGCGGCAGAAGATGTCAGATGGCGGAGCCAGTCAGTTATCGATGTCCCCTCATCTTCAATAGACAGAGATACAAGACGGTCTGGGCAGGGCACAGAAACGGACCTGTATCATCAGCTACACTCAAAATGGAATCGCTCTCGTGTGTACACTATGCTCGATCGACATTTTCTACAAGCTGCAGAGCAGTATCATCGACCTCCTCGCTCTGACCTCCCTCTTTCCTCCACTTCTGCGATAGCTTTGAGTGATTTAGACTCGATAGTGCAGAATCTTGGTGCGGTGGCGTATCCACTGGGTGGAGGCGCTTACAGACGGGCGGCAAAACATACTCCTGTTTTGAGTCGTCATAGACTTGATACAGTAGATGTGATTAATGAACGGTGGAGACTGGGTAAGGGCTCGAGGAAAGCTGAACGGAAAGGAGAGAGCGGTGTTTGTAGATGTGATTTGGACGATGGAAACGAATGAATGCATCGCCAGCTCCAAAGGCTCGGACCCTTCCGACATAACTTACATTAAAACTCGGTCAACCCAAATGCTTTAATCTATTAATGCAAGCGATTTCGCATAATCTTTGTTACCTGTCCTCGACTTTTCGCATTCCACCCCGAGAGCAGGTGTCTCTTGTATGTAGTGCACTTTGTTCTCTCGAAATATCAGGAATTTGGGATGCTTTGCTTGTCTCGAACTATGTGTGATTCGAGGTGTATAGTTCCTGGTAATTAGTCGCGAAATGGATGAGAGTGTGCCAGTGCGGCAACCCTTGGAAAATCCAATAGGGCGAAGAAATTTAGAATTGGTAAAAAGGCAGAGACTTTTTGAAGTGGAAAACGATTATTGAGGCATCCGATCCGGTTTTTCTACTTTAATGTACGACGGTATCTTGTCAGTTGTCGAATCACTTTTGATTCTTTCTCTCCTTTCGCGTTATAAATTAATTCTTCTTTTTGGATAGTAGATAATTATTATCCCCAAGGACCTTTAAGGTCTCGAGCAACTCGGTCTGATCTGTCTGATCTATTGAAAGAGGTGCATCCGCAATTTCAAACAGATTTCAAATACGCTGAATCTAGGTTCTGAAATGCATCGGTGCGGTTTTCATTACCAACATTATATCACGAAGATGTGCCTTTAGTTTGGATATTTGGATGCCTTTGGACGTCCAATTTTTCCAGGACGGCCTTTTTCGAGTCAGGCCTGAAATTTTCTCCTGTGACAAAAAAGACTGTGATCGACTTCACCAGAACAAGACAAGCCATGGACAGACTTGATGCCTGTTGTCAAACAAATGTCGGTTTGACGGATACCTCGGTTTTCTGGAAAGTACTACATAAGGATTTACAGTACCAAAGATAAAAATTAGAACGGTAGGGGTGTTGTCTTACTCATGGGAGGTCGATAATCTGTGCATTGTATTTTTTACCACTTATCTATTCATTTCCCCTTGGCGATAGAATTTTTAGATCTCGCACCACTGTCGTGCAAAATATTGTTTATTCCCTGACATCTCGACCCTACACTACTATCCCTTTCAAACTCGTAATGGCCTGAAGAACGGCAGGTGCCATTATTGATCCAGCATCATTACAACTATCAACTATTCCAATACCTTGTCTTTCAAAATCGCGAACGCATAACCATCCT
>Ga0153944_1000132_pt1 | contig 31158 bp, 26 predicted proteins | sample TSNJ028MetaG_FD_104703 | JGI IMG/M metagenome (GOLD analysis project Ga0153944, IMG submission 104703) | Attine ant fungus gardens microbial communities from New Jersey, USA - TSNJ028 MetaG | ecosystem: Host-associated > Fungi > Mycelium > Unclassified | place: USA: New Jersey, Wharton State... | reverse complement strand
GGGAGCCAGATAGCAATCAGGATCAGATGAGCTATTTTGAGAGACTTGTCGCCATGTATGTAGGTTGTTGAAGGGACTCGTAGCAACGTGGTATTGGGAAGGAGAGGGGTGCACTGCTGGTAGTTAACGACATGATTAGTCAGCTAAAATATGGGTTTAATTGCTTTAATTGATTCTATTACATAGTGCTCAATTGCAGTCTGTGGGGGATCCACTAGGCCCACGGGTCCGTGTGATTACGTCATAACAAGCTAAACTAGAAATGGTAAAAGCCATTACATAATTCCAGAAAATTAAGTTATCAGAACTTCGGACATACACCGCGTAATAAATTGCTGAATATACATATCAAAACCTCGGCCTAGCACCTGCAAAATCATCTGTAATGCCAACTGCAATGTCGAGTGCAGCACTGATTACAATATTTTATATAGTCTAGTTATAGTACTAGCATGCCCTGGTGGTCCTCATTGCATTACAATCCATACATTGGCTTTATGCCTTGCACTGGGTTACTTAAACTTGGTCCTTGACTACCTCAAAGTGACTGGGTTCTTGCTTGTACTCATCCTTAGGAGTGAGCTTTGAGCTGCTTGGTTTGCAGGCACTGGGCCAAGGTTCTGATTTTTTTCTCTAATTCAGCAATTTATCACATAGACCGCCTGAATTTTGGTGCTTATGTAATCATCTTTGCCATTTTAAAATTAGCTTGTCCTGACATAATCACACGGACCCGTGGGCCTAGTGGATCCCAGTCTGTAGTGTTTGCTTAGATAAACTACTTAAATCTATAAGAGAGGGGGAAATAAATTGGGAGACATATGTAGTTTGAGAGGCTTGTGAATTACTCAATGTTATCTAAAGATAGGGCCCACCAAGGGTGACCCTAGGGTAAGTCAGTGACTACCCTCACCCTTACCCTGAGGGTATGCCCCGCCCCTGGTGGGCCCTACCTTTATTTTTCATAATAGAGAGAATCTTGAGCAATTGTAGTTTTGATAAACTAAATAATATTACCTCACAATCATCTTGAAAATACCAAGGTGAGTTCTTATCAAATCAGAGAAAACATATAGAGTTTTCAAGATATTTGAGAGACTAGATCAAATATCCCAAAATTTTCATATATTTTCTCTCAGTTGATGTATTGGAAACAAGATCATTGGAGGCAACATTTGGCTCAAAGCCCAAAAGCACACAAAAGCGGTCGACTTCAAGGTTGACTTACCTGTCTTGTTTGGTTTGGTGAGGGCAGAAAGTCACGCACCATTGCCCATGGGGTACCATCTTTTCAGATCTGAGTTGAGGAAGGTGTTGGTGAGTATAACACTGATGAGCACAATGTCATTTCTAAAGGACAAATCTCCTAGACGTCATGGAGCAGAAGAGAGTAAAAGCAACGTGCGAGAACACGTGGCGTGAGAGTGCCACACAGGAGGAATGCACGTGATGGATTCCTATATCCTCGTGACGCCTCTTCCCATCAGCGCAATACCTAGCTCACTAACTTTCGACTGTCAGAGAGTGCTTTTCGTTCTGAGTTTCGGCCCCTGGTCAGTTTCCCTAGCCAGGCCTTGAGGCATACTCAGATCACAAATCCCATTAATGCATTAGATCTAGATTTGAGCAGCATGGCGTCAAGTTTGATTATTATGAATCCCAAAAATAAACCACGGTTGAGTTGTATTGATTTTAACTCAACAACATGTGCTACAGGACCTCGTATCCTACTTTATCAGTGATTATCGAACGCCATCAATAGGCGAAACCACTGGGTTCACTTACGCCTACCTATCCACATCCTCCGGCCACCTTAATGTCGCATCGCAAGGACCGTGTACCTGCTCTGTTGTTATATGGTCATCATCCTTCCTGATCATGGGATCGATCCGATGAGCTAGCCCTTAATACTATAGTACTAAGGACTATTCGTGGGTACCCTCTCGAGGGCAGCGGCATAATCGGCCCCGAGGACAGAATTACCTCTGTACTAATCCGACACTTCACTTTACATCTGATAATGAGGAATCAGGTCGGAGCCTTTATTAGCCTCATCAAGTCCGAACCCAGTCAAAAGTAGCTCAGTCTACCTGACTCCCACATTGGAGTACTCTATAAACAGCACATGCTTGTATAGACAGCATTATTACTTCCTTGTGATCGCTTTTAAGAAGTAGGGTAAATTTGGTCGAACACCTAAAATATGTGCGTTATAAATGACCAGTCTTCTGACTAGAACTTACTTTCTATTTCTGTTGTACGTTTAGGCCACGCAGTCCAGCGAACACCAAGATGGACAGCTGAGATCTCACACATTCTTAGAACCAGGGGGGTATGTGAACGACAACGTGTGAGCGTTGAGAGTAGTGACACCTTCCATTCTACAGTTTGGAGGAATCCTGTCCAACTATTCTTCGCTCGAATTGACATCCTTTTTGTCAATGTCGTATGGAGTGACCGAGACTGGCTTAGTGAATGATCAAGTAGGGGCGGCGTAGGCTGATCATTACAACGACTATATGCTTGAAGTCGAGCGGCGTGTGCTTGAACTAGCCAGCGTAGCGATTCTATGCGAGCAGAAGCAGAAGAGGTTTGGCAGCTTGAATGTAGGCTAAGATGTCAAATTCTCGGTCGTTGTTCAGAAATCATTTTTTGAGTAATGACGTTATTTGGCATGATTTTTCTATCATTCTGTCGCACACGAAGGTCATGATGCCTTTAAGTCGGATATTATAGAAAGGTAATGGAAGACAGAAGCCACAATCACAGCGAATGGCGAAGTAACCGTGGAAAGAAAAGCATGTCTAGTTTGGGTTATAACTTGAAGTTGTGGTCAGGTGAACGCTCCAGAGAAGCAATGACTGATGTTACCAGTGTAAGATTCCTTTGTTGGCAGCTGTGAAGATCCAATGGAAATTTGAAAACGAGGGAGGCTGAAGTGCTTGCACCGTGATCATATCGCTCAGAAAGAACATTGGCTATCCCGTTACAGGTAGTAAATGTAATAATTTCCTTGGAATGAGTGTACTGTCGAAGTCACGAGTGCGTGGGACCAAGCTCCGGTGTATTTTACTGCGCTTATGCGCTATAAAGATCACTTTTAACGTCACGCTAAAAAATATTTTTAGGCTCTCCTGAGCGCTGAGATTTTTTCTATCGACATGGAGCTTGTGAGGCAGGCGAACAGTATGAATGCCTCAAGGGAAGGAATCATTACACTATCAAGTGAGAATCTTTGGCCTCATCTCCGTTACTGCGGCAGGGCATCCCTTTGTAAAGCAGTGGAAGCATGACAGGAAAGCAGCATAGTTAAAAGCTTCTGCCTATATGGTTTCACAGCAATCCAACAGAGTAAGTTCTACCCAGAAGTGGGTTCAATGGATGGCACAGGATACTCGCAAACAAAGCTGAGGTCAGGACCCACCCGAGCGGTATTTATTGCAACATGGATGCTGTTCGTTTCTGCAGTACCTGACGCCGATGAGCGGACTTCAAGTGGCATTGTGTAACATCAAATCTTGGGGCTCAGTACTTAGGGTCGGATAACATAAGTAACTGGGATCCCAATTTGATTGCCTCCGGTATAACTTCCAAGCGACATCTAGACGAGTGACGATGGAGAGATGATAATATATATTTGAGATGAACGCTATCGGGGCAGTTGTTTATTTGTTCCGAACGCCCCAGTCATTTAGGGGTTTTTTGAAGACGTCATTGAATTCGAGAGGAATCATGCATGGGGCCGCGGGATATATAGACAAAAGCTGTCGAAGTGGAAGACAGTCAGAAAGATATAACACATAGGGATTGATAGCCTCACGAATCGGTGGTCAGATCCGGTAGACGAGCGCCCGTAAAGGAAGTACCCCTTATTTCGCTTGTTTCTCCGCCCTGACATAACCGCGTGACAGATGACAAATGAGCCCTCTGCTATATAAAACGCCACGATCTCCATTCCACCAAACCATCTGACTTACCCAACTAACCTTAGGCTCACTGCTCATATTTCTTATGTCTCCAACTACATGCAATTTTCCCTCTGAACTTCTCGATATCATCTGCTCCCAAATTTTTGTAAATGGCCTTCCTCCACTCGAGTCTTCTCTTGACCCCACCATTACAACAGCTGGAGTTCCTACTGCCTTTCCTTCTTCCACGCCTCAGGCATACTGGCCAGAGCCGGTCGTGAGGTGTACACTTGCCAATCTTTGCCTTGTTAATCATGGTTGGTACGAGGCTGCTAAACCTTGGCTTTGGAGAAGGTGAGATGTATTCATCACGGAGTGTTGGAAGTTGCTAACTTGGAATTACAGACTTGAAGTCAGACTTCCTCGCACATGGCTTTCACTCGTCGACGAAATCGCCTGGAACTACGAAGAAGAGACTGTCGACTCTGTGATGCAAAAGACGATCCAGTTAGTTGCCAAGGTAGCAGCCTGTGCATCGACTTTTGCCTCGGACAAAGATGCGGTGCTCAAGTTAGAAGCGAGTCTGTTGGATACGCTAGAACTTCCCGACAATGGTATAGGCCCAGACCTTCTTTCGCCAATACCCTCCCGGAACCCAAGTCCAAGGCGCATCCGGCCAAAGAGCAAGTCCCCCGCCCGATGGAAGATTCTGCGCTCCATCAATGACGCTATTCAGGATGTATTAGATAGTAGGACTCCAGGGGTCCATGGTGCGTCTCGTTATCACGTATTGTTGATTATGACGCTGACGGTGCGAAAAATACAGTGCCCTCTCCCAAGGATCCCCGTCCTGGTCGTCACGTCCAACATCTCGACTTCAACCATTTCCGCACCATCGGTATGCGGCGGTCGGTGGAAGAGGGTGTGAACAGTCGATTCGTCACCGGCGATCGAGTAGAGGCCATATTAAAGGTGGGTTCAAGGAACTGATGTGGCTATTCTAGTATTTGATTGATTGCCATCACAGGAAATGCCAAACTTGAAAGCATTTGGTGCAACCGAATATATGGATGGTGCTTTGACTCTTCCAGTTTTGAACGAGCTGTTCCTTCGCGGTAGCCCTTTAGGAGGTCGAGGACGCCATTTTCGAGGACGCTCATTTTTTGACCTCTCCGACGTTGAGGAGGAGAATAGTGAACGTAGAAGGGAGTGCAAGGACCTTGAGGCCGTTGACTTCACCGGTTGTGTCAGTGCTGTCTTCGTAAATGCCTTCTATGAGTTTGTTACTACTCATCTCATGGAGCATGAGTCGTACAGTGACAACGAGATTAGCCCTCGCGGTGTTCAATTTGTGGACGAGCCATTGACGTTCCCAGGACTTCAACGTCTTGGAATGCGGGGTGTCAAGTCTATTTTACCGCGTTTCTTAGGTCCTTTCATTCTTGCCTTTCCCTCCTTAACTCATTTGGATCTTTCTGGCACCCGAGTTACATCAGACATTCTTGAATCTCTGGGAGCCTCTAGTACAGTCCGTCTGAAGTCTCTTGCGCTCGCTAGGTGTGTTAAGCTATCCAGCGAGTGTATTCGAAATATCTTGGTCGCCTCGCCTGTGACCATGAAATTGAAGGAGCTTAATCTTTACGCAGACATGACATACTTGTCTCCTTTGACGCGGGAGGATTTCCTTGAGATTGTTACTTCTGCTCCTTGTTTTACTAATGGCGAGCTACAGTACTTGGACATCTCTGGTGTGCCTGTTGACAACGACATTCTTGATCGCTTCAAACCTCAGTCAAAGCTCCGTTCTTTTGGATTATCTCATCTACCTGCCTTGGGACTGAAGGACATTCAAATGTTCTTGATGAAGAAGTCACCGAATGTTGAGGTTCTCACATTGATTAACACTTCACCTGAACTCGATTTTGGACTGCGAGTTAACGCAAATGCTCGAAATGCCGTCATCAATTTACATGCCCATCTCATCCGTCCTCTGTCAACACCACCATTCTCTTTCAGTCTCACTACCACTAATTTACAGTTACCCCCGACCCGTTTGCGAGTTGTGGAGCTTTCGACAAGCATGCTTGGGGCACTTGGGGCTGGTGCAGGTGCATGGCGCATAATTAGGAGCAAGGGTGGTCGTGGTTGGTATGTTGATACTGCTAGCACGTGGGTTGCAGAACCGAGGTCAGGCATCGGGAGCATTCTCAAGCGTGACTTGGCTGCAGACCATCCATTCCGTGTTGAGATGCAGCGTCTCTCAGATGCCAATGGCAATGTCAGTAGCGGTGTGGGCTGGCATGCCCGTAAGATGGAGGTATGATACCATGCCGACATGATATGTCAAGTAACTAACGTGAATCTTGTTCATAGGTGCTGCATGGTCATGGTTTGCTTGGGCGTGAGGACGGATTATATGGTGCTGTCTCGTTCGCCTACCAGGGTTGAAATCGCTAGAAGAAGTGCTGTTGCTATTGTCGTTATAAATATAAATGCTGTCCATCAAATTTTGTTAGCCCCGTGGGGATAACGATTCCTCCGATCAACAGTGTTTCATCCATAAAAGACCCTTTCTTAACACGTCAAAGTTACAATCTTCTTTCCTGCCGCACTACTGGTTGTGCTAGCTCATTCAACATATATGCCTACCTCAGTTCACTCATGGGACGGCAAGACAACTGTGTCAGGCGGGCAGAGACCTTCGTCTGCAAGTGGTCCCACTCTTACCAATAGGAGGAAGTCTACTGTGGCGCGCTGTCAATCTCCAAGACAAGAACCTCTTGGTGAAGAAGCGAAGAAACCTAGGCGTGCCATTACAATCGACCACTTGACTCGTAGCCTTTCAACAATGTTGATACCCGAGCGGCCAATTGCTGAAGAGCCTACTTTTCGGGAGTCTCTTTGGGCGATTTTTTGTTGCTCCTGTATGTTTCGGTTTTGTCGCGCTTCAGCATGTGGATACTGACCGCTAGCTAGACTTGAATGTTATGCTCATCTTCATCCCTGTTTCAGTGAGTGACTTTGAGGTCCAATTTTCGGGAGAGCTCTGACGAAAAATGAATTGCATAGTGGATTCTCCATTTTGTTCTCCCTGAAACAATGGGAAACAGAGACACGCTCATTTTCGTATGTAAGTACATTGACAAATGTGGAGTCAACCTTGACCACTGTGTTGCGCCAGTTTCATTCCTTGCAATCATTCCTTTGGCAAAGGTCTGTTCATGGTTAAACAATGGATGATTATAACTGGTTAAATTCTGTTCTTCGACCTCGTTAGCTGTTAGGCTGGGCTACTGAAGAGTTATCTATGCGTGTCGGCCAAACGCTGGCTGGCCTCCTGAATGCAACATTGGTACATATTTCTAACCCAGCATAATCGTCACAACTGACTTGTGTATTTTTGGAACAGGGGAACGCGTAAGTGGCCCCGCAATTGCCCTTTTCAATGAGCTTATGAGCGATATACTACAGGGTGGAGCTTATCGTGGCCGTTCGTCACCATTCCTCACATGATGTGCATGTCAGTCACCTAACTGGCTTCATTCAGATCATAGCCCTCGTCAAGTGTCAATTACGCATTGTACAGTCCTCGTGTAAATTACTTTCACCTCTGGTGCTGTGGTCGACTCCTGCATGACGTTGACGACTGATCTTTTCTGCAGTGGTGGGATCTATACTGAGCAACCTACGTACGCCTCCAAAAAATTTTCAAGTCATCCTCCAACTTACAATCGTCTGCTTTAACAGTTCTTGTCCTCGGAATGTGCTTCTTCGCGGGTGGTCTAAGATATCAAGAGCAGGGTTTCGGCGCGGGTATGGTACAATTCGATTTTTTTGTGCGATAAGTGACCTCCGTCAGGCGCGATCCAGCTGAACTCGTCACTGTTAACTCTGAGTGTGATTGCCGTCTTGCTACCGGCAGCTTTCCACTTTGTCGCTGGTGATCAGATCTCTGATGACGTAGAAGGTGCCGATATTTTGGCTGTCAGTCGTGGAGTAAGTGCACTTCATTTTGAATTCCGACGAAGGTTAACTGACCCTATTGAGCAGACGTCCATCATCCTTCTAATTGGTGAGTGATATCATTGTGAAGGAAATTCCATGTCCGTGAACTTTCTTTGCAGTCTATATTGGATACCTATTATTCCAGCTCTATTCGCATGCCCAAATGTTTCAGGATGACGCTCCTGACGTTGCCCCGTCAACAGAATTCACATATTACAAGAAACGCAGGCAACAAAAAGCGAAAAAAGCGTTTGAAAACAATTCTAATGAGCAACATTTACCGATAATGCCTCAGAGCCCTATGCAAATGGAGTCCGCAGTTGCTGAACATGATGTCGTGACCAACACCTTAGATGAGCATGCCTTGAGCACAACGGTTCCTTTAAGACCAAATGGGAGCCCTCACAATGTTTCAGCAATGCTCACTGATGACATCGAAGCTGTTTCAACGGAATCCCATGTTGAAAGGCCTTCGTTGACCATCCCAATTGCTCTTGGTCTCCTTGTAGTTGTCACTGTGGTAAATATCCTATTTACTTCCATTGCCGTTACCTGAACTTGATTTTTTTAGCTGGTTGGCGTGACTGCTGAATTTCTCGTAGACTCTATCGATGGCCTAACTGCCTCCGGCGCTATCAGACAAGAGTTCGTCGGAATTATTCTCCTACCCATTGTTGGCAATGCAGCTGGTGTGTTATCTCAACGATCAGGTGTTAGACTAAGTCCTCAAGCCTTTTGAAAACATAGAACATGTTACTGCTGTTACCGTTTCCATCAAAGACAAGCTCAGTCTGAGTCTAGGTGTGGCCGCAGGTTCCAGTCTGGTAGGCCATCCACGTTTCCAACGGATAAACATCGTTTGCTGATCTGTATCCTAAGCAAATAGCCCTTTTCGTGATTCCGTGAGCCTTTCCCCTGAAACCACTTTGATTGGCACTTCACGTTCTTTATCTAGTGTTATTGTTACTCTCGGTTGGATTATCGATAAGCCAATGACCCTCCTTTTCGATCCCTATGAGTCTATCGTTCTCTTTTTCTCAGGTAGACCGGCTCTTATCTGAGCATTTGGACTTCGATGACTGAATTTCCATTATCATCAGTTCTTGTAGTCAATTATGTCGTTCAAGACGGAAAGTCAAATTGGCTGGAGGGATTTGTTCTGATGAGTGAGTTCATTAAATGCTTGTTAGATCATTTATCTCACTCAGGCTTTCAGTGCTTTATCTTATTCTTGCGACCACATTCTGGTTTTACCCTGGTACGTTGTGTAAATCCATCTTTGAATTCTAACTGATATTGAATCAAAATACAACAGCATTCGATGCCTCAGGACTCTTCTCTCAATGCCAGTAATCATCAGGTCATCGTTTCGAAGCCTATCGTGGTATATTTTCGTAGAGAGGGATAGAGTCAATTACTTCCGATCAGCGGGCAGAAAAGTCCCGGCTTTTACTAGCAGTTCAGAAAAAATGACCTCTGCACTGCCCCTCCATGTTCTCGATTTTTCTTTTTCACCTCCCATTTTTACGACAAACACTATTAATGATGTTGAAAAAAATTATTTCTGGATTCTTGCAGCTGTTTTTGACACTCTTTATACATAATCCCTCTTTGTAGATTACCACTTCTTGAATTGAGAACACGTTCGTGCCATTAAATCGACCACTGACTTGTTTGAGGATATGTATTTATGTCTTGAGATGAAAAGCGTAGCACTTGTGGGCATGTGAGTAGCACGTCTCTGATTGTGCCTTTCGAGCTCTTCAACAAAGAAAGCACTTGCCTTATTCAATAGCTGTACGCTAGTCCTAACACAGCGGACAAATGACCGGCAAGTATGGTGTCAGCCTGTACATGTCATGCCATGCTCCGGGTGTTTGATACCGTATACGTCGATCTGCTCTGGCCAGACTTATTCCACTTCATCCTCAATTGGTTAACCTGGTTTTGGACCACCAATTCTTGGTCACAGCTCTCTTCCTGCTGTTTTACCCCTCCAGTCTGTAAAGATGGACCGTCGCAGTCAGTCGAAGACCTTCCCAGTTATTGGTCAGACATCATTCCTAGAGTTGCACCGCATCAGTCGCAAAGTGGCTCCTCTTATTAACCGCTATCATTTGTTTTAGTACCTCAGTCGCCATTCCACAGCGTTGACAACTAAGGTGAGATTTGTCCTGTTATTCCCACACATCGCGTACTCAACTAGTATCTTGTAGTTTTATTTCCACAGTGTTGACAACTGAGATTTATTTGTAAAGCAGTCCTTGCATCCAGTTGACCCTTGCATTGCTGATATCTGAGATTGAAATAATTGTTTGATATGTTGAGGGTCAATAGGAGGATATCCCACCACGGGCTGCCACCGCGTTCTGTGTAATAAATTGTTGATGTTAAAATAAAAAATAGAAATAGGAGGATATCCTGAGAATACACATTGTGGGTTGTTAGGATCCATGAAGAGAGTCAAGTGGAAAATGTTTCATTGAACCCTGAGCAACTACTGATTTCGACCCTACATCATGATAGGTAGAGACAGAGACAAACATTATCCAGAACACTGGAGAAAGTCATCCATTTGGGCGGACTGGCTGTATAGTGGATTTAGCTAGACAATTGAGACAAATAGAACAAGCAGCTTAACAACATATAAGTGCAAAGTTCCGGAGTCGTAGCAACCAAGGGCAGGTGGCAGCAACATGTGCTCACTTGTCAACTGAATAGATTTGTCGAGTAGCTAACCATTGCTGTAGTTTTTTTTGCACTACTCTTTAGGCTTTCCCAAGGCATGAACCTGTCGAATCTATCTAGCTAGACATGATTTTCCCAATCTCTGGGTGGCACAGAATAACTATAACTTAGACCTAGACCTCTCAGCTAGAGTGACAGCAGCAGCAGCTAATACTACAGCATTGCGCTCTTTCACTTTAGCAACTGATATAATCCATCAATACGTTTTCCTAGGAAGAGTACTCAAATTTTTACTTACCGAAGATAACCTTGTTGCCCTCCTTCCACATTTCAGTAACAATAGTCTCTCCTGGATATACAACGCCAGCAAACCTATGCCGTTCATTACCTAGCTTAGTGGCTGAGCTCCACCCAAAGAAAGAGATACACACCGAACTTTGATGTCCTTATAGACTCCATAAGTTTTCAAGACATGTTTCCCAGCGATGCCCATCGTGCAAAGGCCGTGAAGGATTGGCTGCGCAAACCCACCAATAGCGGCAAACTCGGGCAAAATCTGAATATAGATCAGATAAATAAGTACCTCGGCGGCGCGAGACGCTCACATGAAGGGGATTCGCGTCACCGCTCAAACTAGACGAAAGGGTATCAGTTCACTTGGACAGCTTATAGCACTGCAATCTCCCGCAGACAGAAGAAACGAGTCACATACCGGTAGAGTACAGCCTGTGATGTACTTGTTTTCTCCTCGACGATAGCGTCAGGGGCGCGTTTTGGCGGGCTGTTGGGAGCGGTAGCTGCACCTCGATCTGTAATATGCAAGCGTTTGGACGTTTAGAATGAGCCAAAGTCAAAATAAGACTCGTCAGCGCAAACTATACCTTTCCCAGTTCGTTTTCCGCCAAACCCGCCAGCACCTCGGATAAACACGGTCAACTGGTTCTCGAATATGACCTTTCCGGAATTGACGTCTTTAGTTTCAACGATAGTAGTCACAGCAGCTGCTTTTCCTTTATCAAGCACTTCAAGGAGCCTGTCCACAGTCGTCGGAATTAGATTGAAGTATTCAAGAGACCGGTGGAATGTACCGAGCTTCACTGACGAGTGAGCCACCTGTTGGGATAGGTGCCTTGATGTTAAGGTATTGCTCCCCATGAAGCAGTTTTGCCTGGGGTATGTACAATCCCCATTGGTCTCAATGGAACCTTTCACTTGGATAGTCACTTACCGGGTTGAAGTCCGGCAACCAATCAAGAGGAATTGCGGTACTTGCTGCGAACTGAGGAATGACACCGAAGGTCGGTAATGCACCAAACTCGTCGTCTCCTTCATATGTCCATTGTAACTCCTTCTCAGTCGCACCAATACCCAGATTATAGAGTATTATGTCTCGCTAATGTACACCCCGGGAAATGATTAGGGTATATCAAATGACAGGAGGTGGATCTTGCTCACTTCGGTATAGTTATACAGGACTGGGTCGGGAACAATCTTCTTTGCATCAGCGACGAGTTTTGAGTCTTCCGGATCGGCAAAAGTATTAGGATCTTTTAAGACGGACATGAAGGAAGTGGATCGTGAATTATTAGGCCCTAATCACATGAGTGGTAAACGTATTTTGGGTTTTGCATTTCTAATCACATGCTCTGTTGCTTCAACTTTCAAACTTTCAGCTGGCTAAGGCGCACCCAGTTATTCAAATATATGACAAAGGAATGCTGGATGACAGATCAAATCCGAAGTTCTCATTTAAAAATTAGATACGGAATTTCATGTGAAAAAATTCAAATGCCTGAATAAAACATGGGTATGGACAGAAGTGTAATGCACGGAAACTAGAAACATATGCATCAGAGTTTTGCCTTTACAGATTCATCGTTCTGGTTTTCAAAGTTGGCTACAATAGATTGGAGAGCCTCTTGAGTTGAACTGGGGTTAGTGGCACGACCGTCATCTAAAAGCGCACAATGGTAAGTATGAGAGTAACCAATCTCAAAGGGTGGACACACCGAAATCTGTTATAACATTCCATTTGCTGATAACATCCTCGGGGGTGTAAGGCCTCGTGTGGGGAAACCCATATCCGCCAGAACGTTGCCATCGAGTCTGAGCGGCCCAGCCTCCAGTAATCTCGAAAAGTGCACCTGTCGTACTTGTGTTGTCTAGATCAAGATACTATGATCTATCAACCTTATATAGGAGGAATGAGCTCGACGCACCTTTACTGGTAAGGAAACCAACGACAGGAGCAATGAAGTCAGGTTTGAAAGCTTCGACCATTTCCTGTGGCCAGACTGTACTAGTCATAGCAGTCCCTGCAGAGGGAGCGATGGCATTGGCAAGAATGCCATACTTCTTACCCTCAATGGCGAGAGTCCGAGTAAAGCCGATGATTCCAGCTTTTGCCGTGGAGTACTGAAGACAATTGAAACCATCTTTTCTTCGTGAATGGGAAATGACCCACATTAGCCTGTCCAAAATTGCCATCTGGGAGGTAGTTACATGAGCTCCAGGAAGAGTATAGTGAGGGCTCCAACTTACAGATACCAACTTGGGAAGCAGTTGTTACAATACGACCATACTTCTGTTTCTGGAAAATAGGCCAGAGGGCTTTCGCACACTAAAGGATCGAGTCAGCAATGTGTTGACACACTACCACGAGGTTGAGTACCTTATAGGTACCACTATCGCCCCAATGTCAGGATAGCTAGTCGAGAGGACAATCAAGGAGCACCCACCGAAGGTGCACAGCAAGCACAAGATCCCACTCCTGCTCGGACATGGCCTGGAACGACTTATCTCGCAAGATACCAGCATTCGCAACCAGGACATGCACGGCACCGAACTGCTTCAAAGCAAATTCTGCAATCTTTTCACCGTCTTCTACAGAGAAGACAGCAGAAATAGCCTGCCCACCAGCCTTGACAATCTCGTCAACAACAGCATTAGCTCCCTTTTCGCTGACGTCATTCACAACAACATTGGCACCAAGACGAGCATACATGAGCGCATAAACACGCCCTAGGCCTGCACCAGCGCCGGTAACGATGACAGTCTGACCATCAAACCGAACTTGAGGTCCAGGTTGAGCATTTGGGGGCGCCGTCTTGGCAGCCTGAAGAAGGTCCTACAGAGCTCATTGAGTCATAAACTTGTATAACTGATCGAATTGACCGCACTGTCACGTTGAGGTCTGACATGGCCCTGGGACTGAGGCAGGTCAACACAGAACGTAGTCCACATAGAGACAATACCCACTGTTGCGGCTTAGTGAAGTCGAGGACTTGTTCCCATTTTGCCTTGACCTACGACGCGAATAAATAGAAATGGCATTTATTGTAACGTGTAGACTGACCGCTGTTGGAGTGAATGTTGCATCAGTCTTGAAGATAGTACCGTTGCTCCTTTCCCACCGAACTTCAGCAAGGTACCCAGCGCCGAGCTCAAAAATTTTGCCTGTCGCATCGGGACCATCAGGATGACAAATAGCTACAACGAAGGGTGCAACGTATTCGGGCTGTCAAGTAGTCAGTTTCAATCCCACTATTTGAGAAACAAAGAGGTATGAACGTACGCTGACGTTTGCCAACATCTCAGGCGGCATAACAGTTTCTGTCATGCTTGAAGCGGCGATCTGCAACAGCAAAGTTGCTAAGGACTCCTACGGTCTTTCATAAGTTGTGTACAACTTACGGGTGCAATAGCAGTGGACTTGATGTTATACTTGGCGCCTTCACGGGCAAGAGTCTGAGTAAAGCCGACAAGTGCCATCTTAGCAGCACTGTAGTTTGCTTGACCAAAATTCCCTTGGCATCATCGTCAGCTTTCTTGATAACGCCTCGAAGTGCTAGCATACCATAAAGACCAGCAGCGCTAGCAGTATTAATCACACGCCCAAACTTCTGTTTACGGAAGATAGGCCAAGCAGCTTTCGTACAAGCGAAAGCACCCTTGAGATGGACTTCTGCAATCTGATCCCACTCCTTGTCTGACATATTCTTGAACCTGATCCCAAAGTCAGCTTCGATGTATCGATACAAGTCAAGTGCCTTACCCCTTATCTCGCAATATACCAGCATTGTTTATAAGAATTGTGACGGTGCCAAAGTTATCCACAGCAGTCTTGATAATAGCGGCCCCATCTGACACAGACGAAGTGTTCGCTATGGCTTTGCCTCCAGCTGAATCAGGTGTGATTGGTATCGGCCAGCATCAAGAAGGTAAGATACGTACCCCTGATAATCTCATCAACTACCTTCTGCGCAGCAGCAGCATTGAAGTCATTGACGACGATGTTTGCACCTCGAGATGCGAAAAGGTGCGAGTACCTATCCAAGAAACCGAGATGAAATAACTCAAGTTGCAAGTCGTTCAGGGACCCACGTTCTACCAAGACCACCGCCAGCACCTGTGACAACGACAGTGTGTCCTTTGAAAGAGAGCGACATGCTTGTGGAAAATAGCTGGGCTGAGCCCCTTTCCGGTGAAATAGCTGCTACTGACGCACGTGAAAATCGAACCTTCATGTAGATATTTATAGATATCACATTGATATTATGAGCAAAAACTGATGAAGTGCGCTACCTGAATACTCAATCGCTGATTACATGAGAATCGTGTTAGGAAAGTACCTCTAAGAATGACAAACAACTCAAGTTCAACATCTCATGCCGTTAAACATGCAAGAACTTTCGGCAATGACCAGTCCATCTAGCAATGTTCAGGTTCTCAAATATGACAGCGGCAATCTGTCATTCGCTGATGGGAACCAACTTCAGTAGCTCTGTGAAAATCAATAGGGGTAAATAGAAAAGACTGCTGTTTCGAACGAGACATCTAAAAATCGCAGCGTTTATCTAAATGACGTCATAAATTGTATTTCTTGCCGGTCATGAAACTTGTCACGATACGTATACGCCATGCGCTGCATGAAAAGAGAGAAAAGAGAAGCACAAACGATGAACGAGTGTCCCGACCATCACAGATATACCAAAGTGAGAGGAACAAATCGATAAGAATGTGACAGAAGAAAACGGGAGATGGATAGATGAAAGAAAACACAGATGAATAGTACTACAAGACGAGAGGATGAGAAACATTCGAGAGATATGAGAGAGAGAGAAAGACATGAGAGAAAAAGACAGAGAAAAAGAGAACAAGTATTCTTCGAAGGAGTGGACATGTCGTAGCATGGTAGGAAAACCAGCGAGGGACGTTAACCATTCATGTCAAAGAGGGTAGGTAGGTGTCGTTATGGCGGATAAAAAGGAAGTCATGGTACTAAAGGGGGTGTTGGGCATGTACGAGAGCAAGAAAAAAAAGAAAAAAGCGATGACTAAGAGACATGCAGATTCTTGAACATTAGATGAAAAAAAAATGCTGAAGATGAAATGAAGAGAGCGTTGATACACGTGAAGCACAGAACGAGAGACATAACAAGAAACAAATATCTGGCATCGCGACCACACCATTCAATCAACGATCATCATCGTTTCAGCCGGCTCTAGGTCGTTGACATGTTGTTTTGCCCACTCGATAGCAAAGACTGATGCTTTGAGGAATTTCTTGTTTGCGTATTTCTTGCATACATACTGGCGTGAAAATCCGCTCTCTGCCAGTTTCTCTACAAGTAACTGATGTCCAGGCACCAGCTGCTCCTCAGTGAACCCCGAGTAGAACATGAATGCCTCGTTCTGATCAAAAAAGGTAAGTCACGTGTTGCTTAATCAGACGCGCTGACCACGCGCACTATGCACGCATAGCGCGTGGCAGAACGTATAATAATGAGGGTACATACCCAATCGCCCCCCAACATCTTCCTAGCGCAGTACATCCCAATCGCAGCGATGAGACTTGGCTTTACTCTCAGGAACCGGTGGTCGAGGAGAGTGACTTCGGTGAGAAATTTACTTAATGTCCGTGTTTGGATGTCGTAGTCGTCTGCCTTGCTGATCTTGCGCATCCAACTGTAGGGCGAACAATAGTGTGATATTCTGAATTCGAGCGTTTGTAGGACGATCCGTTCACCCTTGAGAATCTCCTCCTTCGTGTATCCATTCTCGGTCATGAAGACAAACTCGTCAACGGACGGAGCGAGTATCTCTTCGTACTTGGCAGCAATAAACATTGCAGTAACCCCGACAAGCTGAAGCTTTCCCAGAGACACAACCCGCCGCGATAGGAAACGATCAACAACGTTAATTGCAATCCACAGAGTCTCAGGAAGCATGTGATAACGAAAGTGGACCTGGAGTAGCCAGTCAACTAGCGTCTGGCGCATCTCCCAGGTGATTTCAGTTTGATTGGACATATAGTCGGGCTGAGGCATGACTTCTTCCTAATCAAGATATAAGTACATTTCTGGTTCCACCCTAATGACACACGAACCTCAAGGTCGCACATGTATTCAAATATTTCTTCTGCATACTCAGAAACCATGGTAGTATCAAACATGTCGACCTCATCTTCGAAGGTTGCACGAATTGCCTGTAGTTCCTTAGCGTAACGAGTCGCTCGTTCCGAACTGACCTCAGGCCACATGCGAGGATGTTTTGACGCTTGAATGGGTTCAGGTGTTCCATCTTCATTGCTCTGCTCGATTCCGATCATACTCTCGGCCTCTCGTTCACTGATGTTCTCTGTTTCATCATGTAGTTCTTCTGCAAGATCGTCCTCGATATCCATCTCGCTCTGTGAAACATCCTTAACGGACTCGACCTCCTCTGTCGGAGGGACAACGATAGGTTGAGAGATAGAAGTAGTAACTCGTGAGTTACGGCGAGTAGTTGCATAATTAGCTCGCGCGCGGGCTACAGCAACACGGGCATTCACAGGAGGAGCTGCGGGAGCCCGGCCCGGACCCAAGGGTACTCGCTGAGCACAGGAAATGGAATCGGAGCGACCTCGTTTGAGACCAACTTCTTCTTTCTCCTTTCCAGCTGCCGGTTTAAGTCCTGCGTCCTGGGTGGAGGTCGTGTTAGGTTCTATAGGGGAAGGCAGGAATACCAGAACATAACAAACCTTACGATTTACGGCAGCCATCGTTACTTCCCCCAAGGCTTGGCGGACGACACCGGCCTTGACTGCATTCTCCTTAGCGAGTCGGGTAGTTCCAGCTGTATTTTGTAAGTTTTGACGAAGATGCCGTCCAACGGCATTCTCGTCAGCCTTGGCGCGCTGCGCGAGGGTGCGCCGTTGTGTTATCTAATTTAGGGAAATCATAAAAAAGCTGTAGTACAACAAGAGTTGTGAATAGACCTACGCGAGCATGATTCGAGGCCATTCGTGAGGTTTGAAGGGTTGAAGAGGAGTGTGTACGAAGTATTTGCGAAAAGAGGCGAAGATTGTTCAGGCGAATGGAAAGATATGATTGAGGACCTGAAGAACCGGTTGTATGTGACTGGAAAGGAGAAAGAGAAAAGAGGAATGTAGTCCACCGGTCAGCCTCTGAAGAAACCAGTCGACTTCAAAGTCCAGCTACATTCACTTTGAACAATGATCACGTGCTGAAGCAATACTAGTACAAACAACGCGAGAAAGACACGTCGCGTTCGGGCGCCGCGTGACCTATGTCCATCATCTCAATATGTATTTTTTGTGATAGTGCGTGCGATCCCGACAAGTGTTTCAAGCATTACAACCCACTCCTTTTCCTTATGACATCAATGAATTCAGCCCCGCAGACAGGGTCCTGATCGTTGCTTGCAGACTAGTTGATTTATCAGCAGCACGAGGCAACTTGTCCTCTGATTATCCTCACGCCGTTGATCAAGCAATCTATTCGGTGTGAAAGTAGAAGTCTTAACTCTTGTCCATGACATTTGACTTGAGAATCTAGGGTCCACCTGATCAGGTGCACCATGTGTCAAGACAATCAGACTAGAACGTGTGTGGCGTATACTGCCTGGGGCAGAGGGAATAACTTGCCAGTCCACAGTTCCAGATACTGACAGTATGGACTTCCCTTGCGCTGCAGATTGCTGCGATTATTACGTATCTGTTGTGACCTCATTCAAGTAATGGAGGCGCACTAACTCTGAATCATTCCCAGACATTCCCAGACATTCCACTTAAACCCCCAATATGAACTCGGGGCACTTTTAGTCTCTTCTTTTGAACGTCATTGTACATTCTGTTCGGATATGTAGTGCCATGTGGGCCGAAAAAGTACACTATGGTTCTGGGTAATAGTGTTGTCACTGTAGTAGGGCTACCCACCCACAGCTCTGCGACTTATCAGTAGATTGTCATCAGAAAGAGACAGCGCTCAACAAATTGCCGCTCCATGTACTTGTACAGGAGTGATTTTTCAGAGTTGGAACTTATACATCTTGGTTGTACTGTATTCTGGTATGTGTATTCATTGTATTCTGAAGGTGACGTCACATCAAATTACTGCACCGAGCTAACGCCACCATCTCTGTCCCATCGCTAATAATCGTTTGAGACATTTTGCATTGACTTATGTTTGAGGTTATTATTTCAAAGCAATGACCTTGGAAATTTGTTCTAAATTTTCTTCCATTCCAGCCTTTCCTGGGAAAAGAATGGCTAGTCAAGACAAACTCTAGCTCATCAACTCCTTATCTATTCGTCAGTGCTATTCATGATCCATCATATCTGAATATCAATCAAGAACTTCTCTATTGCCAAAATGCTCATGTCTTCAGAAATTTATCTCCTCTACCATCGATCTGACATGCTCTGTGTTATTCACGGATACCAAATCTATCTGGAGTGAAGGTAATCATGACTGGATATCCCCCTGAGTCACCTCTGACTTGTTATCTTGATCCCTTCATGGATTAGAACTCACAAGTCAGCAAATTGCAAGACGATGGAGAAAGTGCAATCCTAGGGCACCCCCTCCATTAGCAATACGAGAAGACGAAGATGAATGGAGGGCATCTATCTTGGAACTCCTGAAAAAAGTTCATACCATTGGTGGAGTCGATGCGCTTGCTTTCGAGGTTGCACTTACGGATTTCTCAGTGAGCCTACCACTTTTTGTCTCTTCTCTGATTGTGAACAGGATCATTTTAGGATAAAGCCTTCTTACTCAAGAGCGCTTCTTTCACCTGGCAGTGGGAGACCTGTTTTGTAGGCCATAAAATTTCCGCAGACATAATATCCCAACAGCTCGTGTTACCTCTCATCAGTGCAAGTTACCTCTTATTCACAACTGGTGAATCTGTTCAAGATATGACGAATACTGACGTAGAGAAGGTTTGTCATTCCTACGCTGATTTGAGCTCATTGAGACAAGCAATAGCATGCAGGCAATAGACAAAATTGGACGGACAACGCGACGTTCTCCTGACACTCATATCCAGAATGCGCTCTCCAACCCACGTATCTCAACGATTCTCAGAAGGACAACCGCAGTGTTCAATTCCCTCCATGAACTTCGTGAATCCTCCATCATCTGCTTGGATTACATTTTCCCCTAATGCAGTCCTGTATCTTCTTTGGTAGCTGGCATTCAATATTCTGCAGAAGATCTTGACTTGGAAGCTCCAGAGTCGTCAAAGCTCGCAGAGGATGATTACACGTCATCAAGATACAAGCATGATAGTCAATTGATACGAGACGTGGTAAGCATCATTTCCTGTCACGAATGGAACCGACTTTAGAATAAACTTCTGACAGAAAATCGGTAAGCCTTTTTGAGCGTGATTCTCCTCACTAACGAGCGATCCTTCATCACTGAAACAAAAATCAGAATCTCCGCTTTCAAAGGTTGACTCGGCAACGGAAAAATCAGAAGAGGGTGACCCAGTTGGTCCACTTGTCCCGCCGACTATCGCTTCACAACCTCAAGCTGTCCTCTCAAGGCCCTTAATTTCACCCAGATCCTTGCCTACTGATTCAAACACTGGTAGCGACATCAAGTCGAAGTTGCTGCCAGCCAAAACATCAGACCGGACACCGGCGCTTGCAAGGGCCTCTGAACAAAGTAACCTAGACGACTTCTCATCACTTCCCAAAAAACCTCAAGCATCCTCAAGTGACAGTGACAGTGAGGCAGAGCGAAGGGCCCGAATTGCACGGTTGAAGGGCAATGCTAGGGAATCTGGAACAAGAGAGGGAATCACCAACAGAAGTGTTAGGCAACCGATTAAGAGAGGTCAAAAGAGATTTTGAAGGTATCCCTGTTTGGTAATTTTATTGATTTAATACACCAAATTAATACACGAAATTTTCATCAGCTGAACTGATTTATCTGTTGAGACAAGACACTTGCATCATCACTTGGTCCTTTGAATATGGATTTAGTATAGATCCCAGTGTGACATAGAACTCTATTACCTGCCACGGTTAGTGGTTGCAGCAGTGCACCTGGGACATAGTTTGTGGAACATGTTGCGAACTTTGGATGCACCCTCACGATCGTCGTAGGGAAGAGACTACATTGATCAGATGCACGGACCAACAGTTTTATAGAAAATTTACGCACCGGTGCACAATCGCATAGCCAGAGTTTGTCCTTGTGAATATGTTTTGAGCTATCTCTGCACTTGAACTCATGGCAGTCAACTAGTTCACCCGTCTCGTAGTCGAAGATCCAATGCTATAGTATGTAAGCACCTGAGTTGGCTCTCAAATCCAAGGAACCTGCTAACGTTACAAGGTCTGTAGTAATCACCAACACTGACAGAGAGGGAACAGAGTCAGATTCAAGCAATCTCTATGTCTCCCTTATCTACTCACCACTCTCGTTTGCACATAGTGTGTCGCACTAGATGAGTCGAGGTAGTTCGGATCAAGAACAAAGAAGAAGACTAGTAGGCGCCGCGAGAACACGGAGGGTTGTTTAAAGACGGTGCTAAGATTATTATCAGTTATGACATAATGCCATTTTTGTAACACAAGTCGGCATGTAGATTTTCGGGGAAATCGGCCCAGACTTTCATTGTTTTGAACCTTGACCAGGAGATTCTTGCTGACAAACAAAAAAGAATTGCAGAAGATCCCCTGAAGCACACAGACAAGCTTATTGTAGCAATAATAAATCCTCACCGTAGTGATGGAGAATGTCCAATGCCTAAATCAACACGTGAAATAAACAAGAGAACCTCTAATCCTCCAAGACAGTGTAGCCCTTCATACCCAGATATAAAAAATATGGAATCTAATTTTCCTATGTGCTACTCGGACCCACAACTTGGTTCAAACTATGAAAATGACCAAAAGCACATTAGAATCAAACAAGTGATATTCTCATTAGGTCCATATCTAAGAAAAAATATTATGAATTTATATCTCTCCTGAGCTATTTCCTCCTTGCTGAGTCTGGGGAGATAGGTATGCACACAATTGGCGTGGCGATATAGGATGAAGAGTGTGACAGGTTACTGTATGACTTGACAGGTGACAAACAACATCCGCCGTGTCATCAGCTGACCGTGCTGTAGGGGATATAAATAGAGTGAGCGATATGAGTGCTGCACGTGATCAGTATTTTTTGTGCTTATTGTTTCGAGTGGGTACATAAGCACAAGTAGTGTATATTGCTTCTTAGTCGTCTACCTCGCGAGGTCACCGGAACAAAACTCCTACCTGATTCCTTGAACAAAGTGACTGCCAAAAGAAGGCTAACAATCGAGCCTTCTAAAATGCCGTCACAGATACGCGTGTGACATTCAATGTGGGAGTGCTTCATCACTCCTCTTCCCTCCCGGTGCTCAGCGCTGGGCTTACGACGATGGTTGCTATAAAAGAGGACACACATCAGATTTTTGATGTAAGTTCGTATTGAACCATGGCTTCAAAGAATTGTCTTGACGAATATCGGGGATTTCTTTCATCACTCCAGGAGGTCTTTAGCCGGACCTTTCACTTTTCACCTTCACGTTATCGATCAGAAGAAGAGAAACCTGAGAAACGGGCAGAAGTCAGAATAGGGGAGGCTTCTTTACCCGTATACTCCAATCCAACCACAGTCTCCGCAGGATCTGAAGCACATGTGTGCTTTCCTGACCCCTTTCTTTATCATTGACTGACCTTGTTCAGGTGACCACATCAACCTTATCTCAACTGGATACTATCGACGATTCCCAGGTGTGGGAGGAAATGGATTCCAGCACTTCTTCATACCCTTCCTCTCTTCCATACCAAGCTCCCCACTGTTGTCCCCACCATCCCCCCCATGAGATTACTCATTCATATCCAACTGCAACCCTTTCAGTATTGGATTCGTCTCTTTCTACTCGAACAAGACTGATGGCATTTGCGTCTTCACTCGCAATTAATCTCTTTTTGCCCTTCGTGAATGGTGTTATGCTAGGCTTTGGTGAGATTTTCGCCAAAAACCTTATGCTGGGATGGCTGGGCTGGGGTTCAACAGCGACTAATGTTGGAATTTCAAAACGTTCATGGTTCTGGACAAGACGATAGACAGTGATTTGGCTAGTTTTACTTGTACATATAAGGATGAAACTAGCCCAGGCCAGCACCCACGACCTTGGCTCCGACAATACATAATTGGTCATAGTCGTACGTCTTTTGGCATGTTTCGGATAGCCTGGCGCACACCCAAGTCACCCAAAACATCCTCTGTGCCTCCAAGAACACTGGGTATTATATTTTTAGCCCGAGATGATGTGAGAGATTTTTGATCACTTACGCGTCGAATGGTACAGTTCGATGAAACTGTATGATTTATCAGCCACTTAATTACCCTCGACATGCTCCAGGGAACGTACGTGTTCAATATGCTCGCCCATCCCAGTTTTGGTAATACCTCGGCCACCAAATATCTGGACGGCGTCATTTGCGGTCTGCTGAGCAGACTGTGTAGCATGCATTTTGAGAAGACCAATGGGGCTTTACCACATGAGACTCAATCCAATTTCAGCGGAAGATGTTCAGACATACCCAGCAAGCTTATTTGCTTGTTCCTTGTAGCTCTGTGGCGGAGATTAATCCTGCTGCCATGCATAGCAGACGAAAATCACATACCATCTGATTCATCTGATACGTAATACACTCTAGCCAGTTCTGAACACTCTCCACACGAGAAATCATGGCAGCAAGTTTATTTCGGATGACAGCCTGTGAATGAAGGGGCTTGCCGAAAACCTTACGCTGCGTTACCCATTTTAAACATTCTTCGACGACAGCACGCTGTGTACGCGCGACTGAGCAGACCAAAACCCAACGCTCGTGGTTGAAGTTGGAGAGCATGACGAAGATTCCTCTACCTTCGGGGCCAAGTGTGTTTTCGACAGGAACCTTGACATTATCAAAGGTGATGAAAGCTGTTCCAGCAGTAGGAGACTGCAATATGTTTAATCAGATTCCCTGGATTAGAAAGGGATTGCACTCACGTAAGAGGTCTTGATAGGTCTAGTCTCGACGCCCTCTCCACGCTCTACAAGAATGACAGTAAAGCCATTGTCCGTCCTACAGCCCACGGTGAAACTAAAATTTTAACTCAGCAGAAATGCTCATGACAGAAGTAACTCACTAGTGAGCAAAGCTAGAAAAAGAAAATAACATTATGAGTTCGATGTGAAAAATTACAGTAGTTTGACCTACGTTCCATTGGTGATCCACTTCTTTCTACAAAAATATCAGTGACCAGTCCTGGCTAATGGCGTTTCGACTTACGTTCCATTGATAATCCAATGCTTGCCGTCCTCGGTCTTAGTGGCAGTAGTCTTCAATCCGGCAACGTCACTACCAGCAAACGCCTCGGAGATTGCAAGACAGATGAACTTTTTTCCAGAGAAGATATCAGGAAGAACCTTCCTCTTGATTTCCTTACTGCCAAAATTGAGAACAGGAGGCAGACCAATGACCGAACCAGACATGAGGCCTGCTCTCAGTTTCAGATTTCACTTATGTTGAGTAAACCGTCACTCACCATCACCATAGCCGCGTTTTCCATGACGTGCTATCTCCTGGATGATGATCATCTCATGGAAATAATCAAATTCCTCAGACTTGATGATTCCACCCATGAGTTCCAGACCCTTCAGATGCTTTCCAGGACCCATGCGCATAGCATGTAAATTGAGCTTCGCCATAGCCTCGATAACTGACTGGCTTGGAAGCTTTCCGTCTTCCTCTCTGACCTAATCCATTTTTTCAAGATCGAGTAAATGACCTAGATGATTAGGGCAACGAACTATAGCGTCTGGGAGGATGATTTCATCGCAGAATTTGCGGACGACTTTTTGGAAAGTCCGATGGTTCTGGTTTCAAGCACCGTTATTGTATCGTTAATGATGGCGGAGATTAATCGAACGATGAGCGTACCTCGCCGAAATAAGGGCTAAAATAGCCAGCAGCCAGCCACGTAGGCTCTGCATAAGGCACCTCGCTGAGTTCGCCAGGAACCCGACCATGAATAACAGATTTCTCCCCCTCGATGACGCCAATTTGAAGGCGAGCATATTGCGGTTTCGCTATGATTTCATGTTTGTGCAGTCCATAAAAAGCTTCCGTAGCATCCTGGCCAGCTATTAATGAGATTAGAAAAACCTCTCATACAAGTAGATCATAGGGTAGCGAACCGACACCATCATCGAGGAGTACAGAAGCACCTCCAGGGTGAAGATCTTTGAACCGAGTGATATCGTAGATCTTGGAGTCGACAATGATCCACTATTATAGATCACAAAAAATGTTCAAGAAATGCAGTCAGCCATGGTTGTAGTCAAGTCCTGAGCTTGATAGGCCTCACAAGGTCACCATCTTTGTTGTGCTGAAAAAGACACAAAAGTCAGACCTTTTCGTTGAGGGACAACAATTGAGTGTAAATGTAAACAACCTTTGCAACTTGTTCGCGGGTAAATGATTTGAGATCCCTAGGATTCATGTCAAGCTGAAGGAGAGGTGGAACAGAGCAAGTGCTTGTGCTTCCATTGTGGCAGACACCTATACTCTACGCTCGTATTAGCCAAACATGTGATTAAGGCCAATCACATGCAATCACAGTCCGCGGTAGCATACAAAGTACATTACAAAGTTCAATTCTACACAAAATTGGAAGAAACTGAAAGAACAGGCCATTTACAGTTGATCTAAAGCACAAAGAAAAAAAAGGAAGAAGAAAAAAAGATGTAAACAAATTACTAGGAGGCGGGTTGGTGTTTTACTACGAAATGTTACTGGTCCAAGCGAAGGCAGATGGATTGTCAAGGACTCGAAGACTGCAAGAACTCGAATGATCACTATTGGGAAATCTCTTCCTATATTCACTTATGGGTGCATGGTTTAAGATTGCTCTTGAGGCTCTTGCACAGAGAGATACTGAGATGCCTATGTGTTTTAGCCAATTTCTACCCTTAAAATACTGAATGCATTTTTTCTTGTCAGGAATTGATTGGTACCACGGTCGAATTTAATGATCCATTGATCGATACAGAGACTTCTTCCGTGCATTAAGAGATGGGTCCTGATTTAGAACAAGTGTGTTTTAGCGTCTTTGGCATGTGAAAAGTGCCACCATGCTAGGATAGTCCCAAAATTCAACATGATTGTCTGAGTTTTTTGTTGGATTACGGACGAGTAAAGCAAAAAAGGGGAAAACTCGTTGAAAACGTTGCAATTAACTTCGTCTCTACAGTCACTATTTATCTGTATCTAGGACAATAAAGGGAAACATGACCTGAGGTGAGAGGCAATGATTAATGATCCGTCTTGACCTGAATGATGAAATGGATCGAGTGCTTTCTTTGCTGCTGATAGTGGCACAGTTATGATTATCACATGCAGTCATCGGACGACACATACAACCACACGATATCGGCACAGTCCACTTTGTAATAACCCATAGTAATCGGGAGGGGATGTAAGGTTCATGAGAGAGAATCAACTTGGCAGATGGAAAAATCTATGGGTTATAACGGAGTGTGGGCTATGACAGAGTCGACTGTAACTCCTTCCATAATGGTTTCATTTTTGCAATCGCAGGATGACGACGACATATGGATATGTAGATAGTCACGTTTACGAATATGTTTTCTTTCCAAAATAAGATCAAAAAAATACCAATACGGCTTCCGAAGCTTGTACTATGATTTTCCCACCTTGGATACTGTCCTCGACAAGTTCTCCCCGCGCAACTCCGGTTTCAAATGTCTGACCAGCCCAACTTGTGACATTAGCATCCTGAACGTCTGCTCCAGGCGCTTGCAGCTTCCTTACTCTAACCACTTGAGTGTTGTTCCCGAGTAACCCAGAGATATCAAACGTAGAGCTTGGTCGAGGGCTGTCTGTTTGTGTTTGATTGTAAATTTCCAAGTTCAACAGAGCCAGTTTCGTGGGGAATTCAGGAGTCGATGGGTTACTAACATCCCAGAAACTGTAAGCGACAAGTTGACCGGAAGATTGATCACCCATTGCGGTCGTGACGCTAGATCCGTTCGTTTGTCGACCAGGATAGAGATTGGATACCTGGAGCGTCTTCGAGTCACCAAGTGTCTCTGCAACGAAGAGGTATGTCGCATAGCTAGGAAAAACTTTGGCTGGGCCGTTGAGGTTTTGGACTGGATACCTATCGGCAAGGGGAAACATGTCATTTATGGAATGAATCTTCTTCTGAGACAACATACCACATATCATAGAAACTCAGGCCTAGCTTCAGAGATATATCATCAAAAAAGCTAAATTTAATTAATCAACTGACCCCCCTGATTCAACTGGACTGAACTTTGTAGGGCAAGGGGTCCACCTTGATGGAGGTATAACCTGGCATCTTATTAAAAGCTGGCTCATTTCGTGACATGGAGAAATGCACCTTGTAACATTCAGCGAAGCCGCATAGAAAATCGTGTCCAACTAAGCAAAAACATGAGTCGACATCCCGCCGCAATCTATCATCAAAACCGACCAGCCAAAGAGCTTGCCCGAATGTATTACTAACTCCATCTTTGCCGGAACAAGAAACCGAGTTGTATTCTCCTATGGGAGGAATTTTACCCTATCGAGAGGGAGGTCGTAGAAGCACCTACCGATCATGAATGAGTGTGAGCCCAGCGTATTGCGTATGGAATGGATGCGAGGCTGCCACAAATCTAGATACCTGAGATGTATTTGCGTTGGTGAAATCGGCTGAACCCCAGGATGGAACATATTACATTGCCAGGCGGGTATGGTTTACCTAAGATTTCAAAGTTTGAAAGGAATTTGAGCAAAGGTATTAGGTACATACGAGGTTGGGCAAGGTAGCGACCGAGGTCCTCGGAGGGTCACAAACCTATAGCGCATCAGTTCAAAGCGAAAAGATTAGGAATTTGCGATCACTCACGCTATATTGGTACGTGTGTTCACTACAAGTCTTCACGACACCATCTCTATTTGCTCCCGCGGCGAGTGCACTGACGCAATCAAGGGCAGAAGAGGCACCGGGTGCATTGAATGGCCATAAAGGGTCTTCGGCTGTTGCTGCGACCTGGAATCTGGGACTTGCGAATCCGAGATTGTCTGAAATGTTTTTAGCCCACGTCTGTAGGCGCAAGGAGATCAGCATAAAGATACTACGTGGAAACGGTTGGACATACTCCCCAAACACTGGAATAGTTATTTGCAGTGAATTGGAGGTAATGATCGGGCTCGTTACCAACTAGTATTCATGAGCTAGGGATTGGTACCGTGGATTGAGTATCACGCACTTTCAAACAAAATTAATTGATCACTCCCTAGACCTGTTTCCGCAGCCTGGGCCATGGATAATGCACCTCTGAAATCGAGGTCTTGTAAATCCTACAGACACCAGCGACTCAGCATTGGTCTATCTATATAGTCTATAAGTTTTCCTGACCAAGTCCATGGTGACTTTGGTTCCCTGTGGTAGGAGCTTCACAGAATCCCAAAACCCGGGCCCAATGGTGGTGTTCTGAAGAGCGCCCGCTTTATCGATAAAATTTGATAAGACCACGTTCAAATTTGGGTCCCAGTAGGTCGAATCGGCAGTGATTCCGCCTATTCGAATTTCAGGTGGGACACCAGTCCTTGCTTTGATATTATTGAGTAATCTTTCAGTCAGACTATTCGGTTCACTGATGTTCCCTACGAACTCTTCGAAAAAGGCTGTCTCAATACTGAAACTCGCCAAAGCCGGATCCAGGAAATGCGAGGCATCGAGCGGTAGGGTCCGATTACCGGTCAATTTGAGTACTGATAAATTTGCGTAAACATGTAGGAGGGTACAAAGCACCAGAAATGCAACTTGAGCTGAGCGCATGGCTTGTCAGGCTCGAATCGGTACACCATGTTCTTATGCCTTTCGGTATTTCAGACATGGGAAATAAAGTGCTTCATGGAAGTTCTCGTGACGCGGGCCAAAAATATCGGGCCGTTCTTTCCGATGATCCCCAGCTTGCCGTCCCTGAATATACGACGTCGGGTCACGAGTACATCTTCCCGCAAATGTCATCAAATCATAGTCCAGAAAATCGTTCGCACGATTGTTGGGTTTTAGATGGCACTGACTGGTGTTCAAGTTATCGAGGTACAACGCATCTCAGCTCTGTCTGGTATGGGCGTTGATGAATCTTGCTTAGTTTGCTGGTCTTGCACCAGGACCCTTCACCGGACTCATTCTCGCAGACAATGGAGCTACCGTCACAAGGATTGACAGGCCCAATACATCACATATGGATGTTCTCACTCGCGGCAAGCGCTCCATTGCCATTGACTCCAAGATCCCTAGCGGAAGAGATCTTCTAAGAAAATTGATCGCTTCTGCGGATGTGCTGATTGATCCGTTTCGCCCTGGAGTCATGGAGAGGCTTGGTCTAGGGCCGGAGGTATTCCTTGGAACTGGGAAGACGGAGGGACTGAATGAAAGACTGATCTATGCTCGTATCGTAGGGTATGTTGTTGAAACTGTAGATTCACGACTAACCTGATTCCCTTCTGTAGATTTCCAAGAACAGGTAGACTTCTTCAGAGATCATTTCGCCACGGATTGTTGATATCCCTTAACTTAGGTCCTTATAAGGACATGGCTGGTAGGAACATACAGCCGCATTATTTAGAACAAAACCCAAACCTATTCTAGGACACGACTTAAATTATATTGCCCTGTCAGGCGCCCTCGCTGTATGCCATTTCTACTCTGATAATGAACAGCCTCACACTCTTTACAGATGATGCCTCCTGGACCATCAGGAACGCCAACTTTCCCCATGAATATTCTTGCGGACTTTGCCGGAGGAGGCCTTATGTGCGCAGTCGGCGTTCTACTAGCTTTGATCGAACGCGGAAGAAGTGGTCGCGGACAGATTGTCAATACAGATATGGAAAGTCTATCAATTTGCAAGACGTCTATTCTGTTTTATTTATTTTAACCAGGTTTCGGGTGCCCGGTACGTCTCAACGTTTCCTTTGAGTCTTGCGATCCTTCCCGCATCAGATATCTATGGGCAAGGGAAACCTGGCACTAACGCTCTGGATGGTGGTGCACCGTTCTATAACGTATATGAATGCGAAGGCGGAGGCTTCATGACTGTGGGCTGTCTGGAACCTCAGTTCTTCAAGGTGTTCATCAACCGGTTCCGCACTGCACTTCCTGAAACTTTTGTGTTCGACAACGGCTGGCAGCCGACATCTGCTATGCAAAGTGACAGGGATCAGTGGCCCAAGATGAAAGCTTACTTTGAGCAGGGTTTCTTAACTAATACGCGAGAATATTGGGGGAAAGTATTTCACGGTACGCAACGCACTGATCCTTTCCTTCCAGCTTCTCATGCGCTCGTGACTTCCAGAAACAGATGCATGTGCAGTTCCTGTATTGACACCAAAAGAGGCAATGCAGAGTTCACCCTTTCCCGATTTTCATCCTCGTGTCACTTCACAAGATATCAGCCAATCTTCTCCGAAAACTACAAATATCGGGGATCTTGTACTTGAACCTGGTTCGCATACGGAAGAAGTACTCAGAGAATTTGGCTTAACCAAGCGGGAGATTCAGCGGCTCTCCCTTGATGGTGCCCTTGGGGAGAGAGCACAGAAATCTGCGCGTGTAGATGCCAAGCTGTAACTGAGCATATCTGTTCAATATAAAACAAATGAGTTACGGATTTATTGATGATTGCAATAGAACACCCAATTTCTCTTATGTTTTATCTCATATTCTCCTTTCAACAAATCCAAGATTTCACAGCAGTTATTCAATCAGGTTTCTTGTCAATAACTCATGGCAGGACAAAGGAGACCTAGATAAGGGAAGGGAAATTTGATTAGTTGTTGTATGTGCTTTCAGGTTGTAATGAATCTACAATGACTAAGACAAAGAAAAGCTTGAACTGTTAAGACTCTAGGCTGGGAGAACACAATGTCCTTCTCTCAACATTTGATATCCTCTTTCACTACTGCTATGCAAGAAATGAATTTTTAGACTGAAAGTAGCAGAAATCAAAATGGCATGGACCAATGACCTTAAACAAAAGGAGAAGTCTACTCTATTTTACATAGTCATCAACTCAGTTGTCTCCAAAAATCTTACACTAATGTCGTGATTATTCGCCTTCCCCTGACTGTCCTTTGGGACAGTAATATCTATTGCACATCGTCCCCACGACGCGCCATATGAGGCTGAAAATTC
>Ga0153944_1000125_pt1 | contig 32350 bp, 27 predicted proteins | sample TSNJ028MetaG_FD_104703 | JGI IMG/M metagenome (GOLD analysis project Ga0153944, IMG submission 104703) | Attine ant fungus gardens microbial communities from New Jersey, USA - TSNJ028 MetaG | ecosystem: Host-associated > Fungi > Mycelium > Unclassified | place: USA: New Jersey, Wharton State... | reverse complement strand
GGCTGCAGTGATCTGCCGGCATTTTATCAGGAGATCATCAAAGAGGAGCTGAATGTCAAGGCAGTAGAACTGACCGATGATGTCCGGGCCTTTACCTCCTACTCCTTTAAGCCGCAGCTTCGGACGGTTGGTCCGAAATACGGCAAATTCTTAGGCGGGATCAAAGAGGCCCTGACTAATCTGGACGGTAATAAGGCTATGGATGAATTAAACGAGGCCGGTCAGCTGACATTGAATATAAGTGGTGAGGATATCGTTCTTTTGACCGAAGATCTGCTCATCGATACCGCCCGCACCGAAGGATATGTATCGGAGAACGACAATGGATTTACGGTTGTGCTGGATACCAACCTGACTCCGGAACTGTTGGAGGAAGGTTTTGTCAGAGAGATCGTCAGCAAGATCCAGACCATGCGTAAAGAAGCTGGTTTTGAGGTGACCGATAAGATTCAGGTAACCTACGAAGGAAGCCCGCGGGCGGAAGAGATCTTTGCCAAATATGCCGGCGTCATTGCCGGTGAAGTGCTGGCAACAGAGGTTCGGCAGGGAGCACCAAAGGGCTTTGTGAAAGATTGGAATATTAATAAGGAAGCAGTCAGAATCGGAGTTATGCGTTAACAGATAGAAGAAAGGGTATGTTATTTATATGTATAATAAAAGATTTGAAAAAGAGGTTTTTAAAGATGAAGTTCGGGATAATATCAAGCGACTCTACCGCAAAGATCTCGATGAAGCAACACCGCAGCAGTTATTTCAGGCAGTATCCTATGCCGTAAAAGAAGCTATCATGGATGACTGGTTTGCCACTCAGCAGACCTATAAACAGGAAAAGCCCAAGACCGTATACTATATGTCGATGGAATTCCTGATGGGCCGGGCACTGGGAAATAACCTGATCAATATGACAGCGTATAAGAATGTGCAGGAAGCGCTAAATGAAATGGGGATCGATCTGAACTTTGTTGAGGATCAGGAGCCCGATGCTGCACTTGGAAACGGCGGATTGGGGCGTCTTGCCGCCTGCTTCCTCGATTCACTGGCAACGCTTGGATATGCGGCATATGGATGCGGAATCCGTTATCATTACGGAATGTTCAAGCAGAAGATTGAGAATGGATATCAGGTGGAGACACCGGATAACTGGTTGAAGGAAGGCAATCCATTTGAATTGCGCCGGGAAGAATACGCGAAAGAGGTGCGTTTTGGCGGTGATGTACGAATTGATCATGATGAGCAAAGCGGCCGCAATTATTTTGTTCATGAGAATTATCAGTCGGTGTTGGCCGTTCCTTATGATATGCCGATTGTCGGATACGGCAACCACGTTGTTAATACCCTGCGGATCTGGGATGCCAAAGCGATCGTTGATTTTAGTCTGGATTCTTTTGAAGTGGGAGATTATCATAAGGCGGTAGAGCAGGAGACTCTTGCGAAAAATATCGTTGATGTACTGTACCCTAATGATAACCATTATGCCGGTAAAGAGCTGCGGCTGAAACAGCAGTATTTCTTTGTCTCGGCCAGCCTGCAGGAGATCATAGCGAAATATAAAAGAGAAAATGATGACATCTATAAATTGTATGAAAAGGTGTCCATTCAGATGAATGATACCCATCCTACGGTTGCAGTGGGTGAGCTGATGCATCTGCTGCTGGACGAAGAAGGTCTGGAATGGGATGAGGCGTGGGAGATTACCACAAAAACAGTTGCCTATACCAATCATACCATTATGTCTGAAGCACTGGAAAAGTGGCCGATAGACCTGTTCTCCAAATTGCTCCCGCGGATTTATCAGATCATTCAGGAGATTGACCGCCGGTTCCAGAACCGGATTCGGGAGATGTATCCGCATAATGAAGAAAAGATCCGTAAGATGGCGATTTTATATGATGGTCAGGTGAGAATGGCCCATCTGGCGATTGCTGCCGGTTTTTCGGTAAATGGCGTGGCAAGACTGCATACCGAGATTCTAAAAGAGCAGGAACTTCGTGATTTTTATGAAATGATGCCGGAAAAATTCAATAATAAAACGAACGGTATTACCCAGCGCCGTTTCCTTCTCCATGCTAATCCGCTGCTGGCCGGTTGGGTAAGTGGTCATATCGGGGAAGGCTGGATAACCGACCTGACTGAGATGGCCAGGTTAAAGCCGCTGGCGGATGATGATAAAGCCAGGACCGAATTCATGGAGATTAAGTATAAGAATAAAGAGCGTCTGGCAAAATACATTTTAGAGCACAATGGAATTGAAGTTGACCCGCGTTCTATTTTTGATGTCCAGGTAAAACGCCTGCATGAATATAAGCGTCAGCTGCTGAACATCCTGCATGTTATGTACCTGTATAATCAATTAAAGGAGCGCCCGGAGATATCCTTTTATCCGCGCACCTTTATATTTGGTGCCAAGGCAGCAGCCGGATACAAACGGGCGAAGCAGACTATTAAGCTGATTAACTCAGTTGCTGATGTGATCAACAATGACGCCAGTATCAATGGTAAGATCAAGGTTGTATTTATTGAGGATTATAAAGTGTCCAACGGTGAGCTGATCTTTGCCGCAGCCGATGTCAGTGAGCAGATTTCCACCGCTTCCAAAGAAGCCTCGGGAACCGGAAATATGAAGTTCATGCTCAATGGTGCGCCGACGCTTGGAACCATGGACGGTGCGAATGTTGAGATTGTCGAAGAGGTGGGAATGGAAAATTCCTTTATCTTTGGTCTCAGCTCACAAGAAGTGATTAATTTTGAAAATCATGGTGATTATAATCCGGCTGATATTTACAATAATGACTGGGAATTGAAGCGGGCGGTCAATCAGCTGGTCGACGGAACTTATGCCGGTGGCGATACAGGTATGTACCGTGATTTGTATAACTCTCTGCTGAACACTCAGAGCAGTGACCGGGCAGATACTTATTTTATTTTAAAAGATTTCCGCTCATATGCCGAAGCTCAGAAAAGGGTTGAAGAGGCATATTTAGACGTAGACAGATGGGCGAAAATGGCATTACTGAACACTGCCTGCTGCGGTAAATTTACATCCGACCGCACAATTCTGCAATATGTCGATGAAATCTGGCATTTAGACAAGGTTATGGTAGAAGTATAACGCGTAAAAAGGCATTTTTGAGTAAAACCTCTCATACATTCGTATGGGAGGTTTTTTATGTTTGCTCAAATTAAAAAATTCTGTGGTGTGCTGGTTATAATAATATTGCTTCCGTATGTCGTGACAATTTTCGCAAATGGCGTTGAAATAAAAGAGACCAAAGAGGGAAAAGATAATAATATCCGGGTTCAGACCGATTCCGGAATTATTGAAATGGATATGAAAGAATATGCGATCGGCATACTGGCTAAAGAAATGCCGGATGAGTTTGAAGAAGAGGCAGCGAAAGCTCAAGCGGTCATTGTGCGGAACGGAATCTATAAAAAAATCAAAGATCAGGGCGAAAAGGCGGTATTCGAAGATTTATTCTGGACTGTGAAAGATATGCAGAAGAACTGGGGATCATCCAATTATGCGGCCAGATATCAGAAGATTGTTAAAGTCTGGGAGGCGACCGGGGATCAGATTATTACATATAATAATGAAGTTGTCATGGCTCCCTTCCATCAACTCAGCAACGGCAAGACCAGAGATGGCAAAGAAGCGCTGCACAGTGATGAATATGCTTATCTGGTGTCAAAGGAGTGCCCGAAGGATTTGGAAGTGGAAGCTCAGATGCAGACCACTGATATTTCGATGATGGATTGTGAAGTCACCACATATGATTCCGCCGGGTATGTGCTGGCGGTAAAATGCGGCAATGAAACCTGCACCGGAGAAGATTTCCGTCAGACTTACGGGCTGAGATCGAGCTGCTTTACCGTCCAGGAAGTGGACGGTAAATTGCGAATAATAACCCAGGGTGTCGGTCACGGATTAGGCATGAGTCAACATACTGCCAATGAGATGGCCCGGGAAGGTAAAACTTATACAGAAATTTTAGAATATTTTTTTGAAGGCATAGATATAAAAGAAGTTTCGGAAATTTGATAAAAGCAGAATAAGGCACATACTTTCTGGCAAAAATATAGCCAGAGGTGATAAATATGAATAATAAACCAGAGTCTTCCAATAAAAGAAAAGGTGTCACGGCAGGTGTGGTAATTTGTTTTATAGCGGCAATAGCGGTTGTGGGAACATATACCGTCAAGAATTACCAGAACCGCGTAGCGGAAAAACTTGCGCTGGCAGAGGAAGAAAGCAAAAAGGACAATTTAGACGAAGAGTCTAAAAAAACAAACAATTTAATATTTAGTGCAGATGAAGTAACAGAAGGGGAACAAGAGGGAACTGAAACGGCCGAAACTGATCAGGATGCGACCGATTCGGGAGCAGCCGATACTGACAGCCAAGAGACTACGGGCGAAGCTACACAACTGAACTTTTCAGCCGGGGATAAACTGCTTTGGCCGGTCAGTGGTGACGTGATTCTTAATTACAGCATGGATAAGACCGTTTATTTTGCCACTCTGGATCAGTATAAGTACAATCCGGCACTCATCATTTCCAGCGCAGTAAATGACCAGGTACTTGCGGCATCTAAAGGACTTGTAAAATCTATTGATCTTAAGGCAGATACCGGTACTACCGTCACTATTGACATGGGAAATGGATATGAGGCTATTTACGGACAGCTTAAAGAAGTTGCTGTAAAATCGGGAGATTATGTAGAAGCGAAAACAATACTCGGTTATGTCAGCGAACCGACCAAATATTACAGCACCGAAGGCAGCAATCTTTACTTTGAAGTCAGAAAAGATGGTCAGCCGGTTAATCCGCTGGAATTCTTGGAGTAGTTATCATAGAGGGCTGCTGCACCAACGAAAGGGGACTCTTCCCGCCCTTAAGACCCGGGCTTGCAGTCCGGCTTGGGTGGTGAAATACAGACAGGACGCTTAGCCTTTGCTTCTAAATATTAAAATTATAAATATTTAAGAACCGAACACATTCATCGCAGACTCTGATGACTCTGCGATTCAGGTGCTCTTAACAACGGTGCCGGAAGCACCTTATGTTATCTTAAATATTTATAATTTTAATCCTAAGAAGCAAGACGGCACGCTTTAATGCCTGTACCTCACCACCCAAGCCGGACTGCAAGCCCGGGTCTTAAGGGCGGGAAGAGTCCCCTTTCGTTGGTGCAGCAGCCCTATTTAAAATATTTGGTTAGCTTTAATTGACAATGTAACTTTAAGTATGTAATATTGTATAAAGATTTTAGACGAGAGTAATTTATATTTCTTTGAAGGAAAAAAATTATGAACTACACATATATCATCAGATGTCGGGATGACAGCTTATATACCGGCTGGACAAATAATTTAGAGAAGAGGCTGGACGATCACAATTTGGGAAATGGTGCTAAGTACACAAAACCCCGCCGGCCGGTCTCTTTAGTCTATTATGAGATATATAAAACAAAAGAAGAAGCGATGAAACGGGAATATGCCATTAAAAAAATGAGCCGCAGCCAGAAGCTTCAGCTCATCTCCGAGGGTTTAAAGAATGAAGACATACATAAGAATGAAGTGGCAGATGCTGCCGCCCATGACGAATAGGTGAAAGATTTCATGACTGCCAAAGTTCTTATGCAGATTGTTAAATACCGGTAATTTTAAAGCGTAGATGATTCCGCCTACCGTATAGATGATGCCGCCGGCTAAGAGCCAGCCAAAGGCAGCCGGTGACAGGGCATTTAGTATCTGGGTAAAGGCCAGTATGCAGGTCCATCCCATCCCGATATAGAGGATTGATGATACCCATTTTGGGCAGTATACCCAAAATGCCTTAAATAAAATGCCGATAATGGCGATGCCCCAGACCAGGGCTAACAGTATTTTGCCGGTGATGCCGCTGAGAGTGATCAGACAGATTGGTGTATAGCTACCGGCAATCAGGATGAAAATCATCATGTGATCTGCTTTTTTGAGGATTGTGTTTACCCGTTCTGACAGATTGAATGTATGATAAGAGGTACTGGCTGCGTATAATAAAACCAGACTCAAAACATATACGGCTGCAGAGATAAGATACAGACGGCTGGGTTCTCCGGATGCCTTTATTAATAGTGGAACGCTTGCTAAAATGGCCATCATCATGCCGATAAAGTGGGTAATAGCGCTGCCGGGATCCTTGATAATTTTCTTCATATAGATACCTCCTGATAGATAGTGATTTACAAAACTATTATATGTAGTTATTAAAACTATATTCAATATATATTAATATTACACCCGATCCTAAAAAAAGGCAAGTGTTGATTGACATAAAGCTAAGAATTTGTTATAGTTATATTTGGAAACTTTGTGAATATCCTTTACTTGGTGACAAGTGAAGGATATTTTTGTGGCGTAAATATCCTCCCTTAACAATGCACTACACGGTTTTGAACCATTAATTTTCCATTCTGCTCCGTAACTGTCAATCAGCGTACGTCCAGTACATTGTCAAGGGAAGGCAATAATTTTAGAAAGAGATAAAATATGAAAACATTGAAATTTGAGGAACTAGGACTATCTAAAGAAATTGAAAAAGCGGTAAAGCAAATGGGGTTCGAAGAAGCATCTCCAATCCAGGCTCAGGCCATCCCAGTAGTAATGGATGGGAAAGATATCATCGGGCAGGCTCAGACCGGAACCGGAAAGACGGCAGCGTTCGGAATCCCCATATTGGAGAAAATAGATCCGGAGATAAAAAAACCACAGGCCATCATACTCTGTCCAACCAGGGAGCTGGCGATACAGGTAGCAGAAGAAATCCGTCAGCTGGGAAAATATATGCACGGTACCAAAGTGCTGCCGATATACGGCGGACAAGAGATCGTCAAGCAGATCCGCTCGCTCAAAATGGGTGTCCAGCTGATCATCGGAACACCTGGCCGGGTGATGGATCATATGCGAAGGAAGACTATCCGGATGGATCATATTCATACGGTCGTACTGGATGAAGCGGATGAGATGCTGAACATGGGATTCCGTGAAGATATTGAGACCATTTTAAAAGGTGTTCCGGAAGAACGGCAAACGCTTCTGTTCTCGGCAACTATGCCCAGAGCCATCATGGAGATTACGAAGGAATACCAGAAGAATGCGAAAGTAATCAGGGTCTTGAATAAAGAACTGACCGTTCCCAGTGTGGAACAATTTTATTATGAAGTAAAACCGAAGAATAAACCCGAGGCTCTGGCCCGTCTTCTGGATGTATATGCACCGAAATTGTCGGTAGTATTCTGTAATACCAAGCGGCAGGTGGATACCCTGGTAGAAGAATTAAAAGGCCGGGGATATTTTGCTGCCGGTCTCCACGGAGATCTGAAGCAGACCCAGAGAGACCGGGTGATGAAGGCATTCCGCACCGGCCGGGCCGAGATTTTAATCTCCACCGATGTTGCTGCCCGCGGGATTGATGTGGATGAAGTGGAAGCCGTATTTAACTATGATCTGCCTCAGGATAATGAGTATTATGTCCACCGGATCGGGCGAACCGGCCGGGCCGGCAGAGTTGGCCGTTCCTTTTCCTTTGTATCGGGAAGGGACATCTATAAACTGAAAGAAATTCAGCGGTATTGTAAGACCAAGGTCTATGCGCGGAAAATACCAACTCTTGATGATGTTGCAAATACCCGCATGGAATCGGTAATTAAGGATATGGAGCAGATAATCGAAACAGAGAATCTGACAACACTGATCCAGGCAATCCAGAATAAGGTGGATGATTCGGAATATACGACCATAGATATGGCTGCAGCGTTGCTGAAGATCTGCATGGGCGGTCACGAAGAACAAAAAGAACCGGAATACTCATTCGTTGATACCGGTGCCAATGAAGCTGGTATGGTAAGATTATTTATGAATATTGGTAAGCAGCAGAAGGCCAGGACCGGGGATATTGTCGGTGCGATTGCCGGAGAAGGCGGAATTCCGGGTAAACAGATCGGTGCTGTTGATATGTTTGACAAATACTCTTTTGTCGATGTACCCAGAGAATATGCAGCGAATGTTCTTCGTGGCATGCAAAGTGCAACGATTAAAGGGAAAAAGGTCATTATCGAACCGGCAAATTCAAAATAATTCAAACTGGACTGGTGAAAAATCGCATAACTGGTTATTTGCACAAAGCCAGATTAGTGATATTCTTTCCTTAAACATAACCTATAGCAGCGTAGCTGCTTCTTAGTATTCGTTTTGACAGATGAAAGGGAGGTAAATAAGATGGAAAGAAGAAACACAACTGTCGTAAAGCTGGCACAGACGGCCATTCTTGCAGCGCTCTGTTATGCGGCCTTTACATTTCTGCAGATAAAGATACCGATGCCTGGCGGCGATGCCACTTCACTGCACATCGGTAATGCATTCTGCGTACTCGGAGCCCTCTTACTGGGTGGCTGGTATGGCGGCATTGCCGGAGCGGTGGGCATGTCCATCGCCGATATCATGGATCCGGTTTATATTACAGTGGCACCGAAGACCTTTGTACTCAAGTTATGCATAGGTCTCATAACCGGACTGGTAGCCCATCGAATTGCTAAAATCAACGAAAGCAGTGATAAAAAATATATATTCAAGTGGAGTCTCACCGCTTCAATTGCCGGCCTGGGCTTCAATGTCATTGCCGATCCGGTCGTCGGATATTTCTATAAAATGTTTATCCTCGGCCAGCCCCAGGAAATGGCAGAAGTACTGGCAAAATGGAGCACCATGACAACTTTCGTAAACGCCGTAGTATCAACCGTCCTCGTTGCATTCCTATATAACGCAGTACGCCCTGTACTACTAAAAGGCGGCTTCCTCGTCAAAGCTAAGAGCTAATAGTTAACAGAATGAAGTTTCTGAGCTGGTAAATGATTTCTCTTTGGTATGTGGGCCAGCCGGTGCCGTTCCGGTGACCGGTGCAGGAATATAAGCATGCCGTCTTACTTCTTAGTATAAAAAATACAGTTCTTTAAGATGGCAATGGTGCTTCGCGCACCAATTGCCAAGGGTACCTGAACTGCAGAGTCATCAGACTTCGCAGTGAATGTGCCCGGTTCTTAAAGAACTGTATTTTTAATACTTAGAAGTACAGGCTAAGCGCCCCTGACTGCACCGATCATCGGAACGGCACCGGCTGGCCCACATACCAAAGAGAAATCATTTACCAGCTCAGAAGCCGCCCTTATTTGAACTAATTAACTCAACTCCACTTTCGCAGCTTCTTCAGGTTTGAAATCGGTTTTCAGATCGTAGATATTATGTCCGGTTGAGTCCCCCAAGACTCGTCCATTTAGTGAATAACAGCGGATGAACCTCTTTCCGTCAATACTGGACCAATGCTCGACATCCCATGTCAGATAACCATCTTCGTCGGTCTTTTTTTCCTTTAGATATAAATCGACCTGTCTGCCGCCCGGAGCCATTAGCCGGATAAGCTCATCGGTATCAGCAGTAAGATCATTCTTGTTAACTGAATCATAAATCTTCATTGTGCATTCCCTCCTAAAATAATTATAATTGTATTATAATCGTTTTTAGAGTATAATACAACCAGCTTTTAAGGAGGAAGATTTATGATATTTGATACCCATGCGCATTACGATGCAAAGCAGTTTGACGGAGACAGGCATGAGTTATTAATGGGGATGAAGAGTCATGGTGTCGGTACGATTATTAATATAAGTGCGGAAACATCGTCCTGGGAGCGGACGATCGCGCTGACGGAGGAATATCCCTTTATATATGGAGCTATTGGGGTTCACCCGGATGAGGTCGGAGACCTGAATGAAGAAAATTTTGAGCAGATGAGCAGGCTTTTGGCTGGTGACAAGATTGTCGCTGTCGGCGAGATCGGTCTGGACTATTACTGGGATAATCAGCCTCATGATATTCAGAAGAAATGGTTTATCCGTCAGCTTGCGCTGGCGGAGGAATATGATCTGCCGGTTGTCATTCACAGCCGTGAGGCGGCAGCCGATACTTTTGATATAATGAAAGAGTATGCGGCCGGTATTCCGGCGATCATCCACTGTTTTTCATATTCGCGGGAAATGGCCCGGGAGTATGTCAAGATGGGATACTATATCGGAATTGGCGGCGTGGTTACCTTTAAAAATGCCCGCAGGCTGAAAGAGGTGGTGGCTGATACGCCGCTTGACCATTTACTGCTGGAGACCGATTGTCCATATCTGGCGCCGGTGCCAGGCCGGGGCAAGCGGAATGATTCTGTTAATTTAATTTATGTTGCCGAAGAGATTGCCCGGATCAAAGAAGTTAATGTTGAAGAAGTGATTAACACGACCACGGTAAATGCAAAAATGATATATAGATTGTAGTTTTGAGATGTTTTGTGTTATAATATTGCCACTATTCAGTTTGAAAGGAGAGTGTCTATGCCTGTACCAACACTGGGCAACCCACAAAAGACTATAGAAATATTGAAAAAATACCAGTTTACATTTCAAAAGAAATTTGGGCAGAACTTTTTGATAGATACTCATGTGCTGGATAAGATTATCAATGCGGCGGAAATCACAAAAGAGGATATGGTGATTGAAATCGGTCCCGGAATTGGAACCATGACTCAGTATCTGGCACAAGCGGCTAGAGAAGTTGTGGCGGTGGAAATCGACCGGATGCTGATCCCGATATTGGAAGAAACCCTTGGGGAGTATTCCAATGTATCAATTTTAAATGAGGATATCTTAAAGGTTGATCTGGTAAAATTGGTGAAAGAGCAAAATGAAGACCGGCCGGTCAAAGTGGTGGCTAATCTTCCGTATTATATCACTACGCCTATCGTCATGAAGCTGTTTGAGAGCCATGTACCGATAAAAAGTGTAACCGTTATGGTGCAAAAGGAAGTGGCTCGGCGCATGCAGGCCAGACCGGGGACCAAGGACTATGGTGCGCTCTCGCTGGCAGTACAGTATTATGCCAGGCCCTACATTGCTGCCAACGTGCCGCCTAACTGTTTTATGCCAAGGCCGGCAGTGGGATCGGCGGTGATCAGGCTGGAACGATATGAAGAACCGCCGGTAGAGGCAAAGGATGAGCAATTGATGTTCCGGCTGATCCGGGCATCGTTTAACCAGAGGCGGAAGACGCTGGTCAACGGATTAATGAATTCAGCCGGACTTGAGTTCTCCAAAGCAGAGATATTAGAGGCATTTACTGAAATAGGCTTAGATCCGGATGTCAGGGGTGAGACTCTGAGCTTACAGCAATTTGCCGGGTTAAGTAATCAATTAGGAGGGTAATAGTATGAGATATGAAGTTCAAGGAGAAACACTTCCCGTTGTGGTCTGCTATTTAGACAACGGAGAGAGTATGGTGACCGAACGCGGATCGATGGCGTGGATGTCACCGAATATGCAGATGGATACAACCACCCGCGGAGGGGTTGGTAAAGCGTTTGGCAGGATGTTTTCCGGAGAAGCGATGTTCCAGAATATTTATACATCCCAGGGCGGGAATGGAATGATCGCATTTGCTTCCAGTTTCCCGGGGACTATTAAAGCTTTTGAAATCGGCCCCGGACAGGAATATATATTTCAGAAAAGAGCATTTCTGGCTTCTGAGACAGGCGTTCAGCTAAGTATCCATTTACAAAAGAGGATTTCATCCGGTTTATTCGGAGGAGAGGGCTTTATCCTTCAGAAAGTGTCTGGCCAGGGAATCGCCTTTGCGGAATTTGACGGCCATGTAGTAGAATATGAGCTGCAGCCGGGGCAGGAAATCGTTATCGATTCGGGACACCTTGCGGCGATGACAGCAACTTGTGATATGGAGATCCGGACGATACCGGGGCTTAAAAATGTGGTGTTCGGCGGCGAAGGATTATTCAATACAGTAGTAAAAGGGCCGGGGCGGGTGTGGCTGCAGACCATGCCGGCAAGCAATATCGCATCGGCACTTATACCATATTTACCAACTTCAAAATAGAAAGGAGAAATGCGTATGGAAAAAGCAACAGATAATAGGTCGGTATTTGAGATGACACCGGAAATCAGAAACCTTGCCAAGATATGTGATGAAAAGAATGCGATTGACAAGGAATTATTCACGAAGTATGAGGTCAAGCGCGGTTTGCGTGATCTGAACGGAAAAGGAGTATTGGCAGGACTGACTAATATTTCGGATGTGGAAGCAAAAAAGATTGTGAATGGTGAAGAAGTGCCGTGTGAGGGGAATCTTTACTACCGCGGATACAACGTTAAGGATTTGGTAAAAGGCTTTTTAGACGATAAACATTTTGGATTTGAAGAAGTTGCATACTTGCTGCTTTTTGGGGACCTGCCGACACCGGATCAGTTAAAACAGTTTCATGATATTCTGATCGAAAGGCGTACATTGCCGCCGAACTTTGTCCGCGATGTTATCATGAAGGCACCGAGTGCTGATATGATGAACAGTATTTCCCGTTCAATATTGAGTTTATATTACTATGACGAGAAGGCTGATGATACCAGTATCCCGAACGTTCTGCTGCAGTGTCTGAACCTGATCAGCCAGTTTCCGCGAATCATGGTTTATGGTTATCATGCATATAATTACCGCAGAGGTGAAGATTTATTTATATATTCTCCGCAGCCGGGATTATCGACGGCTGAAAACATTCTCATGATGCTTCGCGAGGACCGTAAATATACTAAATTGGAAGCAAAGATTCTGGATATGGCATTAGTGCTGCACATGGATCACGGCGGCGGTAATAACTCGACCTTTACCACTCACGTTGTAACATCATCTGGAACCGATACATATTCCACTATGGCAGCAGCGATGGCTTCGCTGAAGGGTCCGAAGCACGGCGGTGCAAATATTAAAGTAACGCAGATGTTTGACGATATGAAGAAGACCGTGGAGAACTGGGAAAATGAAGATGAAATATGCCAGTACTTAAGCGATCTGCTGGATAAGAAAGTCTTCGATAAAAAGGGTCTGATCTATGGCATGGGTCATGCGATCTACTCTATCTCCGATCCGCGTGCCGACATATTTAAGAAGTTTGTCAAACAGCTATCCCGGGAAAAGGGCTGTATGGATGAATACGGGCTTTATGAAAGAGTGGAGCGTCTGGCACCGGAAATTATTGGAGAAAAACGCAGGATTTATAAGGGCGTAAATGCCAATGTAGACTTTTACAGCGGCCTGGTGTATAGTATGCTGGGATTACCGCAGTCATTGTACACACCGATATTCGCGGCTGCCCGTGTGGTCGGTTGGAGCGCACACAGATTAGAAGAGCTTCGGAATGTCGATAAGATAATCCGCCCGGCATATAAAGCACTTGCAGGGCATAAAGAATACGTACCGATGAGTGAGAGATAATAACCGGAAGGTGGAGAATATGAAAAGAGAATTCTATTATCCCTCTTGCGGTCAGCGCGTACAGATACATGCCATAGAATGGATTCCCGAAGGGGAAGTGAAAGCCATTCTGCAGATCAGCCACGGGATGGCAGAATATATTAACCGCTATGATGAATTCGCCAATTACCTGTGCAAATCAGGCTTTTATGTGGTCGGTCAGGATCATCTGGGGCATGGACAGTCGATAACACATGAAGACGATCTGGGCTTCTTTCATGAAACCCATGGCAACGAGTATGTGGTTGGAGACATCAGAGAACTGCGGCGTCTGACGGCGGGGAAATATCCGTCAGTGCCGTATTTTATGCTGGGGCACAGCATGGGGTCATTCTTGCTGAGACAGTATCTGCAGACCGATGGAAAAGGGCTGGCCGGTGCCATTATTATGGGCACGGGGTATCAGCCGGCCCCCCTTCTGAGGCTGGGAAAACTGATGTGCAGACTGATCGCCGGCAGTAAAGGCTGGCAGTACCGCAGTTCTCTGATTAACAATATGGGGCTGGGAGGCTATAATAAATCCTTTCAGTCACCGCGGACATCGGTTGACTGGATCACAAAAGATGAGACCATTGTCGACAATTATATGAAAGACCCGTTGTGTACATTTGTATTTACCGTAAATGGGTATTATCACTTATTCTGCGGTATGCAGACGCTGACTAAAAAAGCAAATGTGGATAAAGTCCTAAAGGACTTGCCGGTGCTGTTTGCATCAGGTGAGGAGGATCCGGTGGGCGGGTTTGGAAAAGCCGTAAGAAAAGTTTATCAACAATATACAAAAGCCGGAATCAAAGATGTACAAATGAAATTGTATAAAAATGACCGTCATGAAATTTTGAATGAAACCGACCGGTGGGAAATATACGAAGATATACATCAATGGTTAGAGCAGAGAAGAATATATAAGAAAAACAAGGCATATAGTAAAGAAAGACAATAATATAAAGGGGTTCTATGCTGAATTATTTATGGGCAGGAATGATTATCGTCGGGATTATATTTGCCGCTTTTACAGGGAGGATGCCAGACATTACCGATGCGGCTCTGAATTCTTCCAAGGAGGCGGTATCCTTATGTATTACTATGATGGGGGTGATGTCATTCTGGGTGGGCCTTATGGAAATTGCAACAAAGGCGGGGATCATCCGGACTGCCTCCAGAAAGATACAGCCGGCCATGCGGTTTTTGTTTCCTGATCTGCCGCAGAATCATCCGGCGAATGATCATATTACCACCAATATAATCGCTAATGTCCTGGGGCTGGGCTGGGCAGCGACACCGGCAGGGCTGCGCGCGATGGAATCTTTAAGTGAGTTACATAGAGAGAGGTGTAAGATATGCGGCGGTTCATCTAAGGTGGCCAGTAAGGAAATGTGTAATTTTCTGATTATTAATATATCGTCGCTTCAGTTGATACCGATAAATGTTATTGCGTATCGAAGTCAGTATGGGAGTGTAAATCCGACCAGGATTTTAGGAGCGGCAATTGTGGCAACTTCAATAAGTACACTTATTGGTATTATATTTTGTAAAGCTATGGATAGAAGGCGGAGCTAATGGCTTCGCTTTTTTTATTCGCTTTTGTTCTAGCTGGATGTGCTTTCGCATAGGTTACATTAATGACTATAGTACAAGCAGAAGGAATATTAATTCAAGGTAAGGGAGAGTGACAGAACATGTTTGAAAGCGGGAGAATCGACCATATCACGGACAAACTAAAAGTAAATGTGCAGACAGGCCTGACCGAAACGGAAGCGGCTGTAAGACTTGAACAAAATGGTGAAAATGCATTAGAGGAAAAGCCGCCAAAGACGAAAGCAGAAATGTTTCTGGAGCAGTTAAATGATCCCTTGATTTTCATATTATTTGTAGCAGCAGCGATATCCCTGCTGCTGCAGGAAATTAGTGATATGATTATTATTCTTGCGGTTATCCTGCTCAATGCGGCAATTGGGGTAGTGCAGGAGGGAAAGGCTCAGAAAGCACTTGAAGCACTGAAAAGCATGACGAGCCCTACGGCCCTTGTAAAACGAAATGGAAGTTATCAGGAGATACCGGCTAAAAATCTGGTTGTCGGAGATATCGTGGCTCTGGAGGCAGGGCGTCAGGTTCCGGCTGATCTCCGGCTGATCAGCTCAGCAAGTCTCAAAATAGAGGAATCGGCACTTACAGGAGAATCGGTGCCGGCAGAAAAAGATGCGGGATTTCAGGTCGTCGGTCAGCTTCCTATGGGGGATCGGAAGAATATTGCATTTATGTCTACCAACGTAATATATGGCCGGGCAGAAGGGGTCATAATTGCCGCAGGGATGGATACGGAGATCGGCAAGATCGCCGGTATGATCAATGATACGGAGCAGGAGGCGACACCGCTTCAGAAACGGCTTGGCGACATGGGGAAATTACTTAGTCTGATGTCTGTGGTTCTCTGTGCTGCGCTATTTCTTATCGCAGTCTTGCAAAAGAGAGAGATTCTGGATATGCTGATTACGGCAATTTCGCTTGCGGTGGCAGCAGTACCGGAAGGACTACCCGCAGTTGTAACCATTGTGCTGGCTCTCAGTGTATCGAAGATGGTTAAGGTCAATACCATCGTGAGACGGCTCCCTTCGGTAGAAACGCTGGGTGCAGTCAGTGTGGTATGTTCGGATAAGACCGGAACGCTGACGCAAAATAAAATGACAGTAATGGAGTGCTATACCAATCAGCAGCAGTTTTCCATAAACAGGCTGAATAAATCAAGACATGAAGTATTCCTGAATGGTTTTCTTTTGTGCAATGATGCTTCTATCGTCAGCGATAAACGAATTGGCGATCCCACCGAACTGGCTTTTCTTGAGATGGGAATAGCTTGCGGAAGGACAAAAAAAGAGGCGGATGACAGCTATCCGAGGACCGGAGAAATCCCCTTTGATTCCGAAAGAAAGATGATGACCACTGTCCACCGGAGAAGAGGTAATTACATTTCTTATACAAAGGGCTCCGGTGATGAAATCCTGCGGCGTTGTACGAAGATTTATATGAACGGGAACATAACATCCATTTCAGCAGGACAAAAAAGCGAGATTCAAAAGGCGATGGAGGGTATGGCCTCAAAAGCCCTTCGGGTTTTAGCCCTCGCCATGAAAGAGAACGTTAAAAATCCCAGTGAGAATGATTTGATCTTTGTGGGGCTGGCAGGGATGATAGATCCGGCCCGGCCGGAGGCTCTTGATGCGATCCGGCGATTTAAAGAGGCGGGCGTCAAGACGGTCATGATTACGGGAGATCATAAAGATACGGCTTATGCGATTGCCGGACAATTAGAAATTGCAGATGATCCTAAACAATGCATTTCCGGAATAGATTTAGATCAGATGAGCGGGAAAGAACTAGCAGGAAGAATTGATCAGCTCAGCGTGTTTGCCAGAGTTTCGCCGGAACATAAAGTTAAGATTGTTAACGCACTGCTTTCGCAGGGGCGCGTCGTGGCTATGACCGGTGATGGCGTGAATGACGCACCATCATTAAAAACGGCCAATATCGGCATTGCGATGGGGATGGGTGGAACCGATGTAGCCAAGAATGCATCAGATATAATTCTGACTGATGATAACTTTGCCACAATTGAGAAAGCAATTGAGGAAGGCCGCGGGATTTATGAAAATATCAAGAAATCGGTGTTATTCTTACTTTCTTCAAACTTTGGCGAGATCATTATGATGTTCCTTGCTGTCTTAGTCGGATTGCCCAGTCCTTTAAAAGCCAGCCATATCCTCTGGGTTAATTTAATTACTGATTCCCTGCCCGGACTGGCCCTCGGTGTAGATGAAAATGATAAGAAAATGCTGATGAAAAAGCCGCCCAGAAATCCGAAAGAAAGTCTATTCGCCCAAGGCGGGATGATCTGTATCATATTTTACGGGTGTATCATAGCAGGAGTGAGTTTAGCGGCATTTTTAATGGTACCTTATGCTCATATCAAGACGCTGGGTCTGAATTTTAATTTAGCAGCTTTACAGACCGTTTTGAGTGATGTGGATGTCCTCAGATGCTCACAGACGTATGCCTTTACTGTTATTGGTCTGGCGGAATTATTTCATGCCATCGGGATGCGGAATGTAGAAAAATCTGTTTTTAGGATGAATCATAGTCGGAACAGGCTGATGATTATAGCATTTTTCATGGGAATAGCGCTTCAGGTTGCAGTGACGGAGATTCCATATCTGATCACTCTGTTTGAGACGGTGCAGCTGTCATTAAATGAATGGATTCGGTTGGGAATCTTATCAGCAGTTCCGCTGCTGGCGCATGAGTTATTGATTTTGTGTGCGGCGGATGATAGTAAAGGACCGGACCGGTCCGATATGGATAAAGGCCGCAAAGATCAGGCTAATCAGCACGGTCAGAAACACGCCGCGTAAATCAGGGAATTTAAAAAATCATTTTCAAAAGCTTATTCTCATATAATCAAAGTATAATAACTATTGATTAAGGAAAATGTAAAATGGAATTATTCTTGTATTTAACCGATTTTATCGTACCAATGATCATTTTGGGAATCGTAGTATATGGAGTGCTGATGAAAGTACCGGTCTACGATACCTTCATTAAAGGGGCTAAAAGTGGTTTTTTGACTGTTATTAAGATCATGCCGACGTTGATCGGCCTGATGGTTGGAGTGGGAGTTCTGCGGGCATCCGGCTTTCTCGCTTTTATTGGTGAAGGTCTGGGTCAGATAACAGGGTATATCGGATTCCCGGGGGAATTGGTGCCTCTGACCATAGTGAAGATGTTTTCTTCTTCGGCTGCGACCGGTCTGCTGCTGGATATTTTTAAAGAATATGGGACGGATTCATACATAGGTCTGATTGCTTCGATCAGCATGTCTTGTACAGAGACTATTTTTTATACCATGAGTGTCTATTTTGTGGCAGCGAAGGTGACCAGGACCAGATATACTCTTGCCGGTGCCCTGCTCGCGACACTGGCAGGAGTGGCTGCCAGTGTAGTGATCGCCGGTATGATGGTGTAGAGGTTATAGTTCCAATTCGGTGGTTCAAAAATAATTATTGACCTTTTGCTGAAATAGGTGTATAGTGAATAAGTATAGAAATTAACGCGTTGATGGGGGGAAGCGTTGAAGTGCGAAAGCAAAAGGGAGGAAATTCTTTATGAAACAAAGAAAAATGCTATCTGTATTAGTAGCGATGGGAATGACTGCCGCCTTACTGGCCGGCTGTGGTTCTAAGGGTGATGATACTTCGGGAGATACGGCAGCGGCAACCGATAATGGCAGCACCGAATCCGCATCAAGTGATAAAGTTTATAACATCGGAATCTGCCAGTTGGTACAGCACGATGCTCTGGATGCGGCAACGCAGGGGTTTAAAGATGCACTGGTAGAAAAGTTGGGTGAAGACAGAGTGGTATTTGATGAACAGAATGCATCCGGTGATTCTGCTACCTGCTCGACGATTGTCAACCAATTTGTATCAGCTGATGTCGATCTGATTCTGGCAAATGCTACACCGGCACTTCAGGCAGCAGCATCGGCAACCGATACGATTCCGATCCTGGGAACCTCGATCACCGATTATGCAACAGCTTTGGATATTGATGACTGGGCGGGAACGACCGGCAGAAATATCTCCGGTACATGTGATCTGGCACCGCTTGATAAACAGGCGGAGATGATTCAGGAATTGTTTCCGGATGCCAAAACAATTGGTGTCATATATTGCTCAGCTGAACCGAATTCAGTGTACCAGGCAGATGCGATCAAAGGCTATCTGGAGGATGCCGGATATACCTGTGAAAGCTTTACATTTGCGGATTCAAATGATATTTCAGCGGTAACCACTACTGCGGCTTCAAAATGCGATGTACTATATGTCCCGACTGATAACACAGCAGCATCCAACGCTGAGGTTATCAACAACGTATGTTTACCGGCGAAGGTTCCGGTAGTGGCAGGCGAGCAGGGAATCTGCGCTGGGTGCGGTGTAGCGACACTGTCCATCGATTACTATGATATTGGTTATAAAGCTGGTGAAATGGCTTGCGATATTTTGGAAAATGGTGCTGATATAAGCACGATGAAAATAGAGACAGCGTCAGCGACCACTAAGCAGTATGTAGCAGAGCGCAGTGAAGAATTGGGACTCCAGATTCCGGATGGCTATGAGGCAATGACAACCGAATAATCGGAGAAGTAGTAGAGCGGATTCCGGGTATCGGCTTTGATTGAATGATATGATAGTGCGGCAAAGTTATCTTTGCCGCCTTTATCACTTTATAGAATAATATCAGGAGGATGAGAGTCATGAACGTGATGACATTTGTAAATGCTTTGCCGGGAGCCTGCGCACAGGGGCTGATATGGGGGATTATGGCGGTTGGGCTTTACATTACTTACAAGATTTTAAAACTGTCTGATCTCACGGTAGATGGGACGATGGCTACTGGCGGGGCGGTCTGCGTAATGATGATGCTTAACGGATATTCGGTGGGTATAGCTCTTGTATGTGCGTTTGCAGCCGGAGTGCTGGCAGGCATGGTGACTGGGTTTCTGCATACGGCGTTGGGTATACCGGCGATTCTGGCGGGGATCTTGACTCAGCAGGGTTTATATTCGATTAATCTATGGATCATGGATAGCAAGGCCAATCAGGCCATCGCGGTAGATAAGTATGATCTGCTGGTATCACTGCGGCATGTGAAGGGAGTACCTTTTTATAAGAACACAAGCTTTGTTGCCGTGATATTTATCATCGTGATCATTGCTATCTTATATTGGTTCTTCGGAACGGAACTGGGCTGTGCCATCCGGGCTACCGGAGCCAATCCGAATATGTCGAGGGCACAGGGGATTAATACCAATGTTACTAAAACACTGGGCCTAATGATCTCTAACGGGATCATCGCTCTGGCCAGTGGATTATTCGCACAATATCAAGGGTTTGCTGATGTCAATGCCGGCAGAGGAGCAATCGTCATCGGACTGGCGTCGATTATAATCGGACAAGTGGTATTCGGCCGGATCAGGGGAAATTTTGCTTTCAAGATGCTTTCTGCAGCACTGGGAGCGATAATTTATTATTTGGTGCTTCAGGTCGTCACCTGGCTGGGACTGCCGACCAACTTCCTGAAACTCTTTTCCGCGGTCATCGTAGCTGCATTCCTGGCAATTCCTTATCTGAAAGAAAAGTATTTCGTGAAGCCGGTTAAAAGGGGAGGTGTCCCAAATGCTTGAGATTAATAATATTTCCAAGACTTTTAATCCTGGTACTATCAATGAGAAAGTGGCATTAAATGGGCTGTCACTGGAGTTAAAAGAAGGCGATTTTGTAACCGTTATCGGTGGCAATGGAGCCGGGAAATCAACCATGTTAAATGCTATCGCCGGCACATGGATGGTGGATGAAGGCAGCATTTTCATTGATGATGTGGATGTAACGCGGCTGCTGGAGCATAAACGGGCGCAATATCTGGGCCGGGTCTTTCAAGATCCGATGACCGGAACGGCAGCCAATATGCAGATCCAGGAGAACCTGGCATTAGCGCTCCGCAGAGGAAAGACCAGAGGTCTGTGGAAAGGGATATCTCAGAAAGAGAGAGAACAATATAAAGAGCAGTTAAAGATATTGGATTTGGGACTGGAGGATCGGCTTACCGCTAAGGTTGGACTGCTTTCCGGCGGACAGCGCCAGGCCCTGACTCTTTTGATGGCAACACTGAAGAAGCCGAAGTTATTGCTGCTCGATGAACATACTGCGGCACTTGACCCCAAGACGGCAGCCAAGGTGCTGGATGCGACCGATAAGATTATCGCCAAGGACCAGCTTACCACGGTTATGATCACTCATAATATGAAAGATGCCATCGCCCATGGGAACCGGCTGGTGATGATGTATGAAGGTGATATTATCTACGATGTTTCCGGGGAAGAAAAGAAGAATCTGAAAGTGTCCCACCTGCTGCAGAAATTTGAACAGGTAAGCGGCGGCGGGATGATGAATGACCGGATGATATTGGGGTAGGTTTGAGAGTAGGGGACGTCACATGAGTAAGCGGGGCATATGTCTTCCTGATAAGAGCTGGGGTCTCCCGGCTTAGATGGCGGAGCACGGGCAGGACACTTAGCCTGTGCTTCTAAGCGTTAAGACCATAAATATTTAAGCACGGAGCACATTCACTGCAGGCTCTGATGACCCTGCAGTTCAGGTACTCCTGGCAACGGTGCGGGAAGCACCTTTTGCCAGCTTATATATTTATGGTCTTAACATTAAGAAGCAAAACGCCACGCTTTATTGCCTTTGCTCCGCCATCTAAGCCGGGAGACCCCAGCTCTTATCAGGAAGACATATAGCCCCGCTTGCTCATGTGACTGTTCTTGGTCAGGTCTGAGAGTGGAGGTATTGCTGGGTGGTCATTATTTGGGTGTGGAGTGGGGAGAAAGTGTTTATGATTGATTTTGTCATTTTTTCGAAATTGGCGTGTTGTCCGGCGACAGCATCATTTAGGTAGATGATTTTATTTCCTTTGTCGATGAGATTCATAACGGTGGAGAGGACGCAGCATTGAGCGATCACTCCGGTGATGATAAGGCGCGGCAGCGGTTCATCGAAGAGTTGGGGTGGGAGGACTGGAAAGGCTGAATAAGTCGATTTTTCTAAGACCGGATGCTGCCGGGTGTATGGTGCCAGTTCCGGAACGATCTGGCTTAGATGCGGAGCACTGTTAATCTGGTCATAATGCTTATTGTACTGTTTCCATGTACCGGTGGGTGTGCTGGCGGGCAGGTGACGGGTGAAGTATACCGAATCAAATCTTTTCGCAGTCAACAGTTTCTGAATGTTGGCGATAATCGGATCAATATTAGGGCAGCCCCATGGCTGCCCAGCTTTATACACATTTTGCATATCAATGACTAATAATACATCTTTCATAACTATATTTCTCCTATACCACAGCATGTGCAAAGGAGAAGGAAATTATTCTGCAAAAATATATTTGCGGATTACATCAAATGATGCTGGACCAATGTCCAGAACTGCTTTATGGAATCTTACCTGAGTAAAAGAGTCATCCCATTCCCGGATTGCTTCTTTTTTCAATTCAACAAATTCGACATATCCAATATAATATTTCAGGTAGTTTGCCGGGTCGCTGACGATAAGATTATAAATCTTCTTGATTGTATCAGAATCACTGATGCCGTAGCTGCTGTAAAAGGCAACCGTATCCATCAGAGTCCAGCCTTCATAGTGGATTCCGATATCAGCCAGAGCATACAGCCCGAGGATCAGAGAGGCATTATGCTGCAATATTGTTGACTCAGCATTAGATATTGGAGCCAGATAGTAAGAACACATCTCCGCATAGGTAGCCCAGCCTTCTACATATCCGCCAAAATTCAGGACGTTGCGGATTGGGTTGAGAGAAAGTCCGGAAAAATAAGTGGTCTGATACAGGTGGCCGGGATAGCCCTCATGAGCCAGGGTGGTGTACAGGTCAATGCCGTCCACGGTGCTGCCCTGATTGATATAAATAACATTTTGGGAATAATTATCAATTGTTGGAATCAGATAGAATGCCGGACTAACATAAGCTTGTATATCTTCATGGACATACTTTATTTCGTTGGTAATGGATTCATTATCAGGGAATACCGATGCCATTTTGTCCTCCAGCTCATCTAATATTGCTGATGGGTCGGTGGTTTCCAGAAGTGGAGAACCCTGGGCGGCAACTTCCCCCGCACCAGGATCTTCGGTCAGCGCATCCTGGATTGCCAGCAGGTCGCTCTGCATCTGGGCCAGGGTCAGATCTTTTAGTTCTTTGATACTGCGGGAAGAGCCGGTCTCGTTTTTGACGACATATTCATAATAGGTCTGGCCGTCGGGGTAATTGCAGAGTCCGCCGTTATTTGTTCCGGTGCCGTGCAGGGCATCAAGCGCATCGGCCAGCTTCTGGTAAGCCAGGAAGATGCTGTTTTGCATTAAATCTTCATTCTTTTTTATATATAGGCTGCGTTCGCTTTCAGTCAGCGATTCAATACCGTCCAGGCGCTCTTCGAAGGTGGAGTAGAGGTAATTATTTTCCCCCATACTGATGAATGAATTGCATTCGTCAATGATCGAATCAACAGCATCATCCGACATGAACAGGCCGGCTTTTGATTTGGCCTGCTGGAATTCAATCAGGGAATCAAAGTAATCAACGGTAGTGGATATTAAGGCGAGGTAAGTGTCCACATCACCGGTATCACTCAAACGGAACTCGGAAAGCAGAATAGGCAGTTGCACCTGTACTCCAGTCAGTGGGCTTAGCGGTTCATTGTACAAGGGATATTCTGCTCCCAGCAGAGCTGTTTCGAGATAGCTTTCGAGGACACTGTAAGTCAGTTGGTTGGCTTTATTTAATTCACTGATGGAAAAGGAATGCAGTGCTGCCAGGCAATTCTCCAGGGCAGCGGTGTTCTCAGCAGCGGAAGTATTAAAGACTCCATATGTAACGGGGACATCAAGAATTCCGTATTCTTCAGGGTTTTCCAGTGTGTACTGCAGGCTTATTGTATTAGAAGATACTTCCTGCTTAAAGAGGAGATCCGTATAAGTCTCAAAGCCGATGTTGGCGCTGGAAACTTCTGAGGACTGATGAAAGTGGTAAGATAAAGAAACCGATAACAGGAGTACAAAAGCTGTACCAAGAGAAAGGAGCACTTTTTTTGATTTAAATTTTTTGAGCATAAAAACACCATAAAATACTTTTATAATAATCTATGATAAAATGCTGCCGCACATACCTAAAAAGAGGATGCCGGGGAAGACAAGCCTTGACAACTTCTGATCAGATGTGATACGATTTTTAAGGTAAATATTAGTAAAATCGACGCCTCGCCTGCGATGAGAATGCGAGGCGTTATTAAAATATAAAAGGAGCAGGACTATGGAGAAACAAAAGTATTATATTACAACGGCTATTGCCTACACATCGGGTAAACCGCATATCGGAAATACTTATGAATTTGTGCTTGCCGATGCCATTGCACGATACAAGAGAAGTAAGGGCTACGATGTGCTATTCCAGACCGGAACCGATGAACATGGTCAGAAAATCGAATTGAAAGCACAGGAAATAGGTATTACCCCCAAGGAATTGGTGGACCAGGTGGCATCAGAGGTAAAGGCTATTGCTGATATGATGAATATTTCCTATGATAAATTCATCCGCACCACTGATGAGTATCATGAGCAACAGGTCCAGAAGATGTTCAGGAAAATGTATGAAAAAGGGGACATTTATAAAGGTCATTATGAAGGGATGTACTGTACTCCGTGTGAGTCCTTCTTTACCGAAGCTCAGTTGGCAGACGGAAAATGTCCGGACTGCGGCAGGGAGGTACAGCCGGCTAAGGAAGAAGCTTATTTCTTTAAGATGAGTAAATATGCCGACCGCCTGATCGCTCATATCAATGCACACCCGGAGTTTATCCAGCCGGTTTCCCGGAAGAATGAGATGATGAATAACTTTCTATTGCCGGGCCTGCAGGATCTCTGTGTGTCCAGAACGTCATTTAAATGGGGCATTCCGGTCGACTTTGATCCAAATCATGTGGTGTATGTGTGGCTGGATGCACTTTCTAACTATATTACTGGTGTCGGTTATGATGCAGATGGAAACAGCTCAGAGCTGTTCTATAAGAATTGGCCGGCCGATCTTCATCTTGTCGGTAAAGATATTATCCGGTTCCATACCATTTACTGGCCGATCTTCCTGATGTCACTGGATATTCCGCTGCCTAAGCAGATATTTGGCCATCCGTGGCTTCTGCAGGGTGAAGGGAAGATGAGTAAGTCCAAGGGCAATGTGATTTACGCCGATGAACTGGTGGAAATGTTCGGTGTCGATGCGGTGCGTTATTTTGTCTTACATGAGATGCCTTTTGATAATGATGGTGTGATCACATGGGAGTTACTGGTTGAGCGGATCAATTCCGATTTGGCCAATACCCTTGGCAATTTGGTCAACCGAACTATTTCCATGACCAATAAGTATTTTGGCGGCAGTGTGACTGATAAAGGGGTGGCAGAGGAAGTAGACGATGATCTGAAGGCGGTTGTAAGAGGAACCGCGGGAATTATTGAGAAGAAGATGGACGACCTGCGTGTCGCTGATGCCATTACCGAGATATTCAACCTGTTCAAACGCTGCAATAAATATATCGATGAAACCATGCCGTGGGCATTGGCAAAAGAAGAAGATAAGCAGGCGCGTCTGGAGAGGGTTCTTTACAATCTGCTTCAAAGCATTAAGACCGGTGCCGGACTGCTGCAATCATTCATGCCGGAGACAGCCGGAAAGATTATGGAACAGTTAGGAGATGAGAAAGTAACCGGGCATCCGGAGATTTTATTTGCCAGACTTGATCCTGAAGAAATCATGAAAAAGGTGGAAGCCTTGTATCCGGTGGCGTCGGAGCCGGCGGAAAAAGCAAAAGGTATCGAGATAGAGGCAAAGGCTGAAATTACTTACGATGACTTTGCAAAGATGCAGTTTCAGGTTGGAGAGATCATCGCCTGTGAAGAGGTACCGAAATCCAGGAAATTGCTGTGCTCTCAGGTTAAGATCGGAAGCCAGGTAAAACAGATCGTCTCAGGAATCAAGTCCAATTATTCAGCGGAAGAGATGGTTGGGAAGAAGGTCATGGTCCTGGTAAATTTAAAGCCGGCTAAACTGGCCGGAGTTGTGTCCGAGGGAATGCTGCTCTGTGCTGAAGACGGAGAAGGTAATATTGTCCTGATGACACCGGAGAAAGAGGTGTCGCCGGGAGCGGAGATTTGTTAAATAAAAATGTGAGGATTCACTTTCAATCCTCACATTTTTTGTGTTTAGAAAACTATTTACTTTTATAGGCATTACTGGTACTTCCGGGTGCCGCGCCGCCCTTAGCAACCAATTTAATCTGAATCGCTTCCAGACGATAGGCGTAACCGGCGGTACCGGCTGAGCCGCCATTACTAGCCCAGCCCATCCAGCCGAAGTTCTGAGCGTGAACCCGGTAATAAACGTCATAGTTAGCGGCCATTTCACCGGTAAGACGTATTTGGATTGCCTCTAATCTCTTGCTTTGGCCGGAGGTACCGGACATCGCTGCGTTGGATTTCCAACCCTGCCAGCCGATATCCTGAATATGGGTCTGATATTCAATGGCACCGTCATATGCCGGAGATATAAGATTTATCTTAATACCTTCCAGTCTTTTAGCCTGGCCGGATGTGCCAGAAAGCGCACCATCGTATTTTAGACCTTGCCAACCGATATTTTGAACATGGGTCTGGTATTGTACTAAGTTCTTTTGATTATAGTAATTGGAAGTGCTGCCGGGTGCTGTGCCGCCTTTTTCAACCAGTTTAATCTGAATTGCTTCTAACCGGTATGAATAACCGGCGGTACCGGCAGGCGCGCCATTCTTGGCCCATCCCATCCATCCAAAGTTCTGGGCATGAACCCGGTAGTAAATATCATAGTTCGCAGCCATTTCATCGGTTAAACGAATTCTGATCGCCTCTAATCTTTTGGATAGTCCACTGGTACCCGATACGGCGTTATTCTTCTTCCAATCCTGCCAGCCGATATCCTGTACATGTGTCTTGTATTCAACCGAACCGGAGAAATTCTGGTCAGCCAACGATATTTTTATGGCTTCCAGCCGTTTGCTCTGACCAGATGTCCCACTTGTGGCACCATCTGTCTTTGTTTCCTGCCAGCCGATATCCTGGATATGGGTCTGGTAATTGATGCTTACCGGATTAATGGTTATCTTACAAGCGGCAGATTTGTAATTTACCGTTCTTGCAGTTATAGTCGCGGTACCTGATTTTAAAGCGGTTACTTTTCCGTTGCTGTCAACTTTGGCAACAGAGGAATTGCTGCTTGACCAGGTAATGGTTTTGCTGTATGTAGTATTTGAGGGTGCTATGGCAGCGGATAAGGTGGAGGTATTACCAATATTCAAGGCCAGGGAAGTCTGATTCAGGGTCACACCGGTAATACTGATATCCTTGGAGGGAGCTGCCGGCTCTCCTTTGGCCAGTATAACTGCCTCTTTTGCATTTACCAGTCCATGTCCATAATAATCATCCCGGCCCGGAGGGCCTAAATCTGTCGCGGTGGTATATAGGATGTCCTTTACCTGTTCTGAGGTAAGGTCCGGGTTGGCGGCCAGCATTAGGGAAATGACGCCGGCAACCACCGGACTGGCCATAGAGGTTCCGTTCATTGTGGCATAGTTGCTGGATTTGTAGGTGCTGAGAATATTTACGCCGGGAGCGGCGATATCTTTATATTGATTATAATCGCTAAAGCTTGCTCTATTATTACTTTGGTCGGTTGCTGTTACAGAAATGCAGGCATCGTAATCGGACGGATAACTAATACGAGAGGTATTGTCGTTTCCGCCTGCGCAGACGGTAATTGTACCGTATTCTTCTGCAGTTTCTATCGCTTTCAGCAAAACAGTATCCATAATGGTATCGGATCCATATCCTCCCAGGCTGAGGTTGATTATCTGAGCGCCATCATTTAATGCTTCCATATATGCTTGTGTAAGCGTAAGGGAATCGGTCTGTTCTTTGCCATTTATTACCTGGAACACGCGATAGCACAGCAGCTCTGCATTATAAGAGACCCCGGCGATACCTATTTTATTATTAGCAACAGCAGCGAGAATCCCGGCTACATGAGTTCCGTGTCCGTTGGAATCGGTCATAGAGCTTGTATCCTTGACAAAATCGTAGGACTCAGAGCTGATGTTAGCGCTTAAATCAGGATGATTTGCCTGAACGCCGGTATCGATTACGGCTACTTTAACAGTCTTCTCGGTCTTGGCATGGTCCCAGGCATCCCGGATAAAAGTGCTGCCATCCAGATACCATTGTTCGGATGTGTAGGTGTCATTTACAATGGCAAGTGCCGTGACCTCATCCTGAAGTGTATAGACGAAATTTGGCTGAACGGACTCAACATTGGGATCGGCTTCGTATTCAGCCATCTTTACTGCCAGATCTTCCCCGGTCTCTACTGCTGCAATGGTCTCGTCTTCAGCATCCAGCATATCGATGACGGTATCCTCCGCCGATTCGGCGACGGTTTCCAGAAGAGCGTCGCTGTCCCTTGTTACCACGATTAGCTGATTCGCTATAATGGCATCTTCTTCCGCAAGGGGTTCCAGTTCCGCCTGGATCTCTTCTATCCGCTGCTCGTTTACCGCCGCCGATCCTTCTTCCTCTATGGCCAGGGCGGTAATAGAAGAGCCTGACAGCAACGAGAAACTCAGGATAAAAGCAAATCCTGATTTCAGTATTTTTCTTATTTTCATAATCACGATCCTCCTGTATAAGTATGTTATCGTTATTGATAGGAATAGTATAACATGATTTTGTATCAAAATGGAACTACTAAAAGAGACTATCCGCGGTTAATTTTCATCAGCCGGCGGACAGTCTCTTGAGTTTTACTTTATAGATGATAGTTTAGTAATTTTCTGCTTTTCTTTCAAAGTGAGCTTGGGGATGGTCGCACACCGGGCAGATGTCCGGAGCTTCACCGCCTTTATGAATGTAGCCGCAGTTTCCGCATTTCCATCCCAGTGGAGCGTCATCAGCAAAGGTCTTACCTGCTTCGTAATGATCAAGTAATCTCTTATAACGTGCTTCGTGAGATGCTTCTACTTGGGCTACACCTTCAAATTTAGCCGCCAGAGCTTCGAATCCTTCTTCTCTTGCTTCCTTAGCCATACGCTTGTACATATCAGACCATTCATAATTTTCACCGGCAGCAGCATCTTTCAGGTTTTCTGCTACATCGCCAATGCCGTGGAATTCTTTAAACCACATTTTGGCGTGTTCTTTTTCCTGATCAGCGGTTTCTAAGAAGATGTTTGACATCTGTACAAAACCTGCTTTTTTTGCTGCAGATGCGTAATAGGTATATTTGTTACGTGCTTGTGATTCACCTGAAAAAGCTTCCATTAAGTTCTGCTCTGTTTTTGTTCCTGCATATTTTGACATAATAATGTCTCCCTTCTATGCGTGCATACTCCTAAAGCTATCCAAAATATCTCTTTAAGAGCCCTTCAAACGCTCTGCCGTGACGCGCCTCGTCTCTTGCCATCTCATGAACGGTATCATGGATCGCATCAAGATTCGCTGCTTTTGCCCGTTTAGCGAGATCGAATTTACCAGCGGTAGCACCATTTTCAGCATCTACTCTCAGTTCTAGATTCTTCTTTGTGCTGTCGGTAACAACTTCGCCTAACAACTCAGCGAATTTTGCAGCGTGTTCTGCTTCTTCATATGCAGCTTTTTCCCAATACAGACCAATTTCCGGATATCCTTCGCGATGAGCAACTCTCGCCATCGCAAGATACATACCTACTTCGTGACATTCACCGTCGAAATTAGCTCTCAGGTCGTTTATAATATCTTCACCTGAACCCTGTGCAACCCCTACTACGTGTTCCGCAGCCCATTCTCTCTCGCCATCCATTTCGCGGAACTTATCAGCTCCAACATGACAGACTGGACATTCTGATGGCGGGGTATCACCTTCATGGACATAACCGCATACTGAACAAACAAATTTTTTCATAGTCTTCAACTCCTTTTCTTTTTCTTTATTATTAGTTTTTATAATATTTATATCGGCAGCATTTGCTGCCAATATATTAGCAAAATGATATTTAGCCGGAGTACTGCACTCTGGCATTGCGGATACAGTCCCCGCATCTTCCATGGAATTTGGTCTCATGAAACTCAATAACACCGTCAAACTGTTCGTTGGCGAGCTGATTGATACGTTCCATCTCAGCAAAGTTAAGATCTAATACTTTACCGCATTCAGAACAGAAGAAGTGGTAATGAGGTATTGTCGCACCGTCAAACCGGTCGCCGCCGTCAGAAAAAGTGATTTTAATGATGTCGCCGGTATCTACCAGCAGGTTTAGATTCCTATATACAGTGCCAAGACTGATGTTTGGAAACTCTTTCTTTATATGCAGATATACAGTGTCGGCAGATGGATGTTCCTTTGTATGGGAAAGATACTCCTTGATAGCCTCTCGCTGACGGCTATACTTTAATGTAGCCATATCAGAGCCTCCTTGTTTTAATAATAGTAATTGTTACTGTTATTATAATAAAACATATTCCTGCAGAAGTCAATAGATTATTTAAAATATTTTTGGAAATAATAGCATATGTAACAAAATGTAATATTTATTTGTATATTATGTAAAAAAATGAGAGAATTTGTAAAACGAAATTTTCAATAAAGGCTTGACATAGCTTAAATAAGTTGATACAATAACGCCGTAACAAAATGTAACAATTCTGTAACATATACTAAAGATAAGAAGACATAAAGGAGGTAAATTAATTTATGGATTCGAGACTTAAGAGAGGATTGTTCCTAGTTACTCTAGCGGGAGCGATTACAATCCCGGCACGGGGAGTGCAGGCGGCACCGGAGGAAACAACCGAGTTGCCAAGCGTAGGGATTGGATCTGTTTTAGAAGAATGTTATGCATCAGAGGAAAATATAGAGGTGGAAAATTACTTGGTGCCGGCATTCAAGGGTGAGTATTCAAATATGGCATTTGCCAAAGTATCAAGCTACTTATATATAAGAAGTGAGCCTGATGCAAAAAGTGAATGGGTCGGGAAGCTATACCCTGATTACGCGGCAAACATTACAGGCCCTGTGGGAGAATGGACCCCGGTTGAATCGGGTAATGTAGTGGGTTATGTAAAAACGGAGTATATTTATATAGGAAACGAAGCAGAGGAAAAAGCGCAGGAGATCATCCGTGCGGCGGCAGAAGCTGATGACCTGGAAGAGAATAATGAGGAAGTGCAGGCTCAGCAGACGGCAGTGACTGAAGCACCTGAAGGTGATGAGCAGGAGATAGCCAAAGATGTTTTTTCTTATGCTGAATCCAAGGAAGAAGAAGAACAGCGGATATTGGAAGAGCAGCAGGCGTTGAAAGAAGCGATAGCAGAGATAGCTTCCGGCGGACAAGCAGTGGTTGATTATGCGTGTCAGTTTATCGGGAACCCCTATGTATGGGGGGGGACCAGTCTGACTAACGGAGCGGACTGCTCCGGATTTGTACAGTCGGTATATGGTTATTTTGGTGTAACACTGCCGCGGACATCTGGCGAACAGAGAAGTGCCGGGACCGGAATAAGCTATGAAGAGGCGATACCAGGAGATATTATTTGTTATGATGGACATGTGGGAATTTATATCGGTGACGGACAAATTGTCAATGCGATCAATTCCCGTTCGGGTATCGGGATTACTTCAGCAACCTATGCCAACATACTGGCAGTAAGAAGAGTATTATAGTTTAAGATTTCTGACAAAAAACCTCGAAATTAAATTTTTCGGGGTTTTTTTTGTGTTAAGCCGGGAAATGGATGTGGCAAAATGCACAAATATGTAAAAACATGTAAAAATTTGTAAAAATAAGTTTTCAAGGTTTTCCACATTAAAAAGTAAAAAAAAAGTAGAAAAAGCGTTGTTTTGCTAAAGTTATCCCCATTATCCACAAAAAAACATGTGTTTTTGGTGGATTACTTTGGCGATAAGACAGAACGCGTGTTTTGGTGAGAAATGATGAAAATAATATTTTGTCGAAAAAAATCGACAAAAGTGATTGACATAAAAGTATTCAAATAAAGAATGAAGATGTACATAAAATTACAATCAATTAAGAAAATTTCAAACCGGAAGCGGTTGAAAAAATATAAATCTGGTATTATAATAATTACTATCACTTAAAATTAAAGCCTGCTAATAAAAAGTCAAGTGTTTTTGAAAAATATTTTAAATTGATTTTTGGGCATAACATTAAAACCGCCTGAAAAGCCGGTTTGTAAAGAGAAAGGAGATGTGGATAGAAGTTAGT
>Ga0153944_1000122_pt1 | contig 32681 bp, 26 predicted proteins | sample TSNJ028MetaG_FD_104703 | JGI IMG/M metagenome (GOLD analysis project Ga0153944, IMG submission 104703) | Attine ant fungus gardens microbial communities from New Jersey, USA - TSNJ028 MetaG | ecosystem: Host-associated > Fungi > Mycelium > Unclassified | place: USA: New Jersey, Wharton State... | reverse complement strand
CGCTACAGGATATTCAGGATGCTACAGAACAGTATGCACTCAAGATGCTGCAATAAACGCTTGTGCGGCATTAGAACCCGCAGGATCTTGGAGACTTCCTAATGACGCTGAGATAAAAAGGTGGAGAGTAACAGAGAGCTCTAGCTCTGCTTATCAGGCTATGGGTGTCGTAACCTCTAACGCTGCTGATTTTTGTGACAACGGTAGCAGCAGTTACGGAGCGGCACAGTGTATCTATCTGGCTTACGGTTGCCAGGGGGCATACAATGGCTACTGCTACCCGGGTTACTTTTGGAGTTCTGTCTCGCAGGGCAATTACCGTCTCAATAGCGGTACTCTTAGCGGCCCGTATTCCTATGTTACCTCTTAAGCGTTCTCTGCCCGTTGCGTCAGGAGTTCCTCACTTTGCGGCTTTAGCCCTTTCGCCGGAGCCGGAGGCTCCGGTGCCGGTGGTTTTAATGATGTAGAATTTAAAAACCTTCAATATGATGATAGATTATACTTCCAAATAGGTGGAGGCGGCGCAGGTGCAGCAGTGGGCAGCACGGCTTACAATGGTGCTGATTCGTGGGTTGAGCACCAGAGATGGAATGGTTCAGCTTGGGCAAAAGTTGCAGGAACAGATAGATATACCGCATACGGCGGTAAAGCCGGAGGTTCCGCAACATCATCTGCAAATGGTACAAAAACTACCGGCAGCAGTTGTTCAATTTCAAACAACTGTTATAGCGGTAATGCAGGCTCAGACTGGGGTACAAATACATCCTCAGCCGGTGGTGCTTCAACCTTTGTATTAGGCGGCGCAGGTGCGGCAACTACAAGTACGATAAGTTGGACAGGTATTAACGCGAGTAACTGGGGTGCCGGAGGATCAGGCGGCCATGCAAACAGTGCGACTAATATCGGTCAAGGCGGCAACGGCGGAGCCGGCTATGCCAGTATAACTTACAATATTGCCACAACCGGTTCGGGCGGCGGCGCCGGAGGATACTACGCTTCGAACGTCAGCGTAGCAGTGCCATCGGGCCAAAAAGTTAAACTGGTAATCGGTCAAGGCGGCGCAGGGGGTGCAAGTGCGGCAAATGGTACCGGAGGCGGTGATACTTGGGTTGAACGCGAAAGCGGCGGTACTGTACTATTCTCTGCTACAGGCGGCCAATTCGGCAAGTATACTCCGATAGTTTCAAATGCTGTCTCTACTCTGGTTACAGGCGGCTCGGGGGGAAGGATATACACTGGCACGACTGATGTAACCGATGCACCTGATGTAGTTGCAACAACAGGCGTAAGCGCAGCTTATGTTATAGGCGGTAACGGCGCGTTATCTTTGAGCGATAATCGCTCACCTTCTTATGGCGGTTGTGCCAGTGTGAGTGATGCAACATCGTTTAGCATGTGCGTGGGCAACAAGACGCCTACTGCCGCACTTTCGCCGCTATATGAAACTGCTCTCGGCATAGGCCGAGGAGGCGGCGGCGGAGGCGGTGCAAGCTGTGATGATACCAGTTGTACCGGAGGTGCAACCGGAGGAAACGGTTTCATCACGATAAAATGGTAATTTATTATTAACCCGTTGAGCGTACAACCCCGGGAGTGGTGCTACTTCCGGGCAACGGGAAAGATATAGATTAAAAGTTTTTGTTTTCGTGCGACGGGCGCTTTTTAGGTTATCACAAACTACAGCCCGTCTTTTTTTGCCATTGTTTGTTTTTTATTTCACGAGACAGGCATTTTTAGGTTATCAGAGTTCCTACCTGCTTTTTTGTATTTCCTAATTATTATAACTTTAATTGAAATGCGGTGCAATATCAGCCACCGCATTTTTGTTTCCAACTCCCGACGCAACGGACAGAGTACGGGTAAGAGGTAGAGCCAGTGTACGGGCCGCCCAGACTACCGCCACCGAGGCAGTAATTACCCTGCGAGACAGAACTCCAAAAAAAGCCCGGGAGGCAATTACCATTGAGCGCCCCCTGGCAACCGTTAGCCAGGAACTGGCACTGCGCCGCTCCGTAGCTGCTGCTAGTGTAGTCACAAACCCCAAGGAGGATTCTTTTAAATATTGCTTATTATGTTCAAGCAATATCTCTGTATTTAGGTTTAATTATTTGGCCAAAAGGCACTTAAACCACCCCCGACGAGTTGAAAGATGCACTCTCTGAATACCCTTGAGCAATCAGACTCCGGCATGTTACAAGAAAAATGCTAACATACCCCTGTTTCATTTAAAAAGCCCTAACGTGTATAAACACGCCTCATAACTGCCGATAACTTAGTAAGTTTGCCGACAATTATGAGCAGGAACAAATTTCCAACTCCTGACGCAACGGGCAGAGAACGCTTAAGAGGTAGCCTGCGCGTAAGCAAGGAGGTTTCAAAAGCAAAATTATCAATTGAGCTGATAATTCGCGTATCACATTAGGTTTAATTATTTGGCCAAAAGGCACTTAAACCACCTCCGACGAGTTGGTGAATGTTATCTCTGCCCACCCATGAGTGGTCAGACTCGAACAATTCTCCTATGCCTATTCTAATCAAAAAATAGGCATAGGAGAACAAGTTTTTATACATTTGCTCTATTCAACCGTGACAGATTTAGCTAAATTCCTTGGCTGATCTACGTCTTTGCCCAGATATTCCGCTATAAAATATGCCATAAGTTGTAACGTTACTACATTTAATGTGGGTGATAAAAAATCTGAAATGCTGGGTATTAAGAGTATGTCATCGAAAAGTCCCTTATTGGACTCATCTGTTTCGGCCATAACGCCTATTAGTTTTGCTTGCCGCGCTTTAGCTTCCTGGCAGTTAGAAAGTACTTTCTCATAAACAGTGCCTTCATTAAGTATGGCCAGAACAGGCATACTTTCGTCCAACATAGCTATCGGGCCATGTTTGAGTTCGCCCGAAGAGTAGCCTGTAGCGTTTATGTAGCTTATTTCTTTTAGCTTTAAGGCGCCTTCAAGCGCACTGGGGTAGTTTACGCCGCGTGCTATGTAGATGAAGTTTTTGTAGTTTGAATATTTTTTTGCGACTTCGTAAATAGGCTTTGTGTTGCTTAAAATACTCTCTATCTTGCTTGGAAGTTGCAAAAGCTCCTCTTTAATTTCCTTCAGGCAGGACTGAGGGGTGGTGTTTGAAACTTCTGCAAGGTATATTGCAAACAGGTAAAGTGAGATGAGCTGTGCAATGTAAGACTTTGTTGCCGCAACGGAAACTTCGATTCCGGCGCTGACAGGAATCAGGCTGTCAGCCATTCTGGCCATCGTACTCTCCGGTCTGTTTGTAATGATAAGAACGTGAGAGCCTTTTTCTTTGACCTGCTTGATGGCGGTTATACTGTCTGCTGTTTCGCCTGATTGCGAAATGCCTATGACCAGAGTGTTTGCATCTGCTATGGTTTCTCTGTATATGTATTCGCTCGATGCTTCGACATCGACGGGCATGTGCGCAAGCTGTTCTATTATGTATTTAGCGACCATACCTGCATGCAGCGAAGTTCCGCAGGCGATTATCTGTATGCGGTTTATGTTTTTCAGCCTTTCGGGTGTGAGTTTTACTTCATCCAGAATTATTTTCGAGTTGATGCCTACGAGCCTGCCGCTTAAAACGTTTCTTACAACATCGGGTTGTTCATGTATTTCTTTGAGCATAAAGTGTTTATAGCCCATCTTGGAGAGTGCTGCAGGTTCAAAAGGAAGCATTTCAACTTGATTTGCAAGAAGCCCGCCGTCTTTGTCGTAAATTTCCACGTTTGTTTTTGTCACTCTGGCAACTTCGCCGTCGTTTAAATATATAACTTTTTTTGTATATTCAATAATTGCGGGGGTGTCGCTTGCGATGTAATTTTCGCCTTCGCCTAGGCCCACAAGAAGAGGAGCATTTTTTCTGGTTATTACTATTTCGTCGGGGATATCTTTATGCATAATGCACAGTGCGTATGCCCCTTTTATTTTTTTAACGGCAGTCCTTAGTGCAAGAAGAAGGTTTTTGTGCTTTGAATACTCGTGCGCGATAAGGTGCGCAATAGTTTCTGTGTCGGTTTGTGAGACAAACCTGCAGCCCATTTTTTCAAGTTCGGCGCGTAGTTCGAGGTGGTTTTCGATTATTCCGTTGTGTACAAGGGTTAAGCTGCCGCAGTTACAGGTGTGCGGGTGGGCGTTTTCAATGGTAGGCAAACCGTGTGTCGCCCAACGGGTATGGCCTATTCCATATGTGGCTTTCGAACAAACAGCAGCTTCTGCTTTGGCTAAATCTTTTAAGTTGCTCAGCTTGCCGCCGGCTTTCAGGATTTTGACCTCACCTTTAATGCCAAGAGCGATGCCTGCAGAGTCGTAGCCCCTGTATTCCAAGTGCGACAGTCCGTTTAAAAGAACTTCGCAAACATTTTTTTTACCTATATATCCTACTATTCCGCACATATAAAATCCTCGATTTACGGTATTTATTAATTTTACTATGCTAAATGTACAGGGCAAATAAAGATTGTATTAAGATTGTCTGTCTTTCGGGGCTTTTACTTGCCAGAGCTTATTTATCTCCCCAAACGCTCAAAGGTGTCGCGAAGTTCGTAGGGTTTGAAGATTCCGTATTCTGTAATAATTCCTGCTATAAGTTCATTAGGTGTGACGTCGAAGCTCGGGTTTATAACACTTACACCTTCAGCGCATATCCTTTGGCCGTTGATGTGCGTTACTTCTTCTTCGTCACGAAGCTCTATGGGGATTTGCGAGCCATCGAGAATGTTAAAGTCAATGGTGGAACGGGGAGCGGCTATATAGAATGGGACGTTATAGTATTTAGCGCAAACAGCCAGTGTACAGGTGCCTATTTTGTTTGCGGTGTCACCGTTTCCTGCTATCCTGTCGGCGCCTACAACCACGACGTCAATTTCGCCTTTGGACATGAAATAAGAACACATGCCGTCCGTCAAAAGTGTTGTAGGGATGCCGTCCATAAGGAGTTCAAACGTTGTAATCTTTGCTCCCTGCTGTCTCGGGCGGGTTTCGTCGGCAAATACTCTTATGGTGTTGTCTTTTTCAAATGCGCTCCTAACTACGCCAAGTGCTGTGCCGTATGCAACCGTCGCAAGAGCGCCCGCATTGCAGTGCGTGAGGATTGTTGCGCCCCTTGGAATAATTGCCGCGCCATGCTTGCCTATGCTTTTGTTAATATCCACATCTTGATTTTCCAGAGTTACGGCGTTTTGAATAAGGCTTTTACAGAGACGCAAAATGTTTCCGTCATCCGCGTTGATAACTTTTATTTGCTCGTCTATAGCCCATCTTAAATTCACTGCCGTAGGTCGTGAAGAGTTGAGGTACTCACATTTTTTAAGGAGTTCTTTTTTGAAGTTTTCAAAATGCTGATGCTTCTTAAAAAGCTCTATTGCACCAAGCGCTACACCGTGCGCGCCGGCTATACCTATGGCGGGAGCGCCTCTTACAATCATTGTTTTTATTGCATCATACATTTCTTCGAGTGTTTTAATTTCGACGTGCTTATATTCATAAGGGATTAAAGTTTGGTCAACCATCCTTGAAACACCGCCAAAATCTCCTACGTTAATCCACTCTATTGTCTTTCTTAACTTTTCGCCCATGGTTTTATTTACAGTTCCTCATCTATTTCAATATCTATATTTCCTTCTTCAAGCGGAGGGGGCGGCTCTATTTGGTTGTATATATATGTAGTTGCCATACCCATTACCGCGTTGGTCATAGCCAGAGTAGCGGCTATCATTACTATTATAACCAAAAACAGCCAAAGTGACTGAAGGTTTATAAAGTAAGGTATACCGTAAGTATAGTAAGTTTTAAAAATTACTCCTATGATAAGAACTAGCGGTATGAAAAGGATGAAAAATCCCAGTGTGGATGTAAAACCTATGATACCGCCCAATGTTGCCCCTTGTTGACTGTCAAGATAGCCGAGCATATTTCTTTTTTTCATAAATATCATTACTATAGGCGCACACAGAAAACACAGAGTAAATAAAACATAAATCATTAACGGGTTAATAAGGGCCACAACTCCTATTAGCGCGCCCAGTAGCGCTCCCAAAATTGCGCCTTGTTTTACTATTACAATATTCATTTTACCCCCTGTTTTTTATATGGAAACTGCCAAGTTTCTTGAGTGACATATTGCTATTGCAACAGAATCAATTGTATCATCTAATCTCGTATTCTCATTCAATGTAACAAATTTTTCAACCATCACCTTGACATCATCTTTACTGGCCCTGCCGTGCCCTGTCAGCATCTGTTTAACTACCATCGGCGTATATTCACCTGACGGCACGGAGCATTTTTCAAGCGCGGCGAGTATTACACCTCTTGCCTGTACAACGGGGATAATGGTCTTCTGGTTTTTGAAGAAAAATATCTGTTCTATGGAAGCTGTGTCGGGAGAGTATTTTTCACAGATGTGAACTATGTCGTTGAATATTTCAAGCAGTCTTTTTTGTGTGGGGAGGCTTTTGTCTGTTTGTACAGAGCCGCAGTTGACAAGCTCATAGCCGTCATTTTCAACGTCAAGGATGCAGTAGCCTGTTATGTGTATTCCCGGGTCAATTCCTAATATTCTCATGGGGCTATTATATAAGAATAATTTTTATCGGGCTAATTGTTACTTATATTTACTTGTTCTCACAACTGCCGATAACTATTAAGTTTACGGCAATTATGAGCAGGAACAAATTTCCAACTCCTGACGCAACGGGCAGAGAACGCTTAAGAGGTAACACCGGAATTCGGGCCGTAAAGATTACCGCCATTGAGGTAGCAGTGGCCCGCCGATACAGAACTCCAAAAGTGGCTCGGGTAGCAGTAGCTATCGCGCGCCCCCTGGCAAGCGGCATTCAGATAGTTACACTGCGCCGCACCGTAACCGCTGCTACCGTAGTCACAAACCCCAAGGGGATTCTTTTAAATATTGCCTTATTACGCTCAAGCAATATCTCTGTATTTAGGTTTAATTATTTGGCCAAAAAGCTTTTAGCTCCAAGGCGCTTAAACCACCCCCGACGAGTTGAAAGATGCACTCTCCGAATACCCTTAAGCAATCAGACTCCGGCATGTTCCAAGAAAGATATTAGCACAACTCTGTTTATTTTAAAGCCTTGTCATATTTTTATATAAAAATGCGATTTGAAAACTCAAACCGCATAAGTCAAGAAAGGAATGGTTAGACTATAAGACCTCTGGTCTTTTAGTTTGTCGCTCGTGACAAGAATTCAAACAAGTTTGATTCTTCACTCGCTCCATACTATTAACTGCGCTGATTATCCCACAAATTAATATACTGCGCAAATATGTTAATAAATTTTTACATATATTCACGCATTTGTAGAGCATTTGCAGGAGAATAATTGACCAAAACAAAGCCATGGCTTAAAATGGGCAAATGGATGTAAAATTTGACAAATATTCGCTGATTATTAACGGTGAACGCACTGTCATAAGAAGCGGTGCAATGCATTATTTTAGGACAATAGGCGAGGGCGAATGGAGAGACAGGCTTTCTAAAATGAAGGCAGGCGGTTTTAACGCCGTTGACCTTTACTTGTGTTGGAACTTTCACAATATAGCCGAAGATGTCTGGGAGTTTGACGGGTATAAAAACATTCGAAGACTGTTTGAAATAGCCCGTGAACTTGGCATATTTATTATAGCGAGGCCGGGCCCATACGTTAACGCGGAGGTATCAGCCGGCGGTCTTCCGTATTGGCTTTTGAAAAAAGAAAATGTTATCCCGCGAAACAGAAAAGACGGAGACTATGTGTATTCTCCCGAGTATATGAAATACCTCAGGTCTTGGTATTCAAAGGTAATGCCTGTAATAAAAGACTTTGAAGATATTGTTGTGGCTTTTCAAATTGAAAATGAATACTCGACAAACAATTGTGAAACAGAGTATATGGAGGAGCTTTATGCTCTGGCCAGAGAAAGCGGTGTAACAGCTCCGATTTTTCACAATGACGCTTTTATAGCGGGCCTTTATGCTGATATAGTGGACATTTATGCCTGCGATATCTACCCCTATATCAACCCGCGGGACAATTGGAGAGAGAATACTTTTTCGTTTGACACTCTGGACAATCTTGAAGATATGACAAGGTGCTACAGTGAAAATTCTCCTATGTTTATAGCAGAAATGCAGGCAGGCTGGTATGATAAGTGGCTGGGCACGGGTTATGACGCCATAAGGGAAGATATGTGCTGGCAGCACTTAAACATAATGACAAAAACCGCTCTTTCGCAAGGGGTGACTATGTTTAACCATTATATGACTGTCGGGGGAACAAATATCCTCGATACTTCGTCTGATGAAGTATATTCAAGCTACGACTTTGCAGCTCCGATTAGTGAGTTTGGGGCAATTCAGGAGAATTTCCATAAAGCAAAAGAGATAAATTATCTTCTGGAGGGTTTTAATTTCGCTCAAACGGAGCCAAAGGAGACAGACTTTGAAGTTCCCGAAAACTGTTATGCACGTGTCAGAAAAGACTTAATTAACGACTGCGATTGGCTTTTTTTGAGAAACTTCAATACCTGCGAGTTTCAAATATCCAGGGTAAACATTCAATCTTTTGATATGAAAATGCTGCCCCGTAATTTAAAACTCAGAGGCTGTGAAGTGCTTCACTGCGGGCTTGAATTTTTCACAAAAGTCCAAAACGAAGACACAGAGTACGTTTTTGTAATAACCGATTCTAAAAACCATATGGAAGTTTCATACAACGGTAAGGTTGAGCACGTATGGGGCGAGAGAGAGGATTACGAGACACTGGAGTTTGGTCAAACCAGGTTTGTTTTTGTATCAAGAAAGCTTTTAAACCATACCTGGAAGCTTGACCAAAAGTTGATATTCGGAGCAAACTTTGTTTATCCTGACGGAAGGATTGCTACTCGTTACCCGCGAAGCGTAAGGACTTTCAGCCCAAATGAAGGCTGGAGTGAAAAATATCTTGAACCTGCGATTAAACCGCTAAAGTTGAACCTGACTGATTTCAAAGTAGACTTTTGCGCTCCGGAGATTGAGTTAGGTTATGACTACTCTTCCTGGAAGACATTGGAGGAAAGCGATGTCTGCAGTGAGTTTATCTGGTATAAAGGTAAAATTTCAAATAATGTCCGCGAAATCTCTATAATGGCAAGACATATTTTCGGAATTTACATTAACGGAAAAGAGCTTTTAAACAGGAACAGTTACAAGCACGACAACCTTATGCAGATAGACGAACACATAGACATCACCGTAAGTGAAGACTACTTTATCGAAGGCCACGATGCCGAAGTTACAGTGTTGGTACAAAACCTGGGCTTCGACAGAGGATTTTCAAATAACATTAACCAACCCAGAGGACTTATTTACTTCAAGACAGACACAGGAGAAACTCCGCAGTGGAGAGTCCGAGGAAGGATTATGTTTGACGAAAGACCTGACAGCGAAGGCCGGGCGCCATACCTTGCAGCTTTAACAAAAGAGTTTGAAATACCCGAAGAATATTTAGGGGAAAAAGTTTATGCACCTATAATGCTCGATATGGGAAATACGCCGTTCAGACGCGCAACAATTTTCCTTAACGGAATAAAAGTGGGACGTTTTATCCGCTCTAATTCCCATCAGAGCAAGTTCTATCTTCCGCCGCAATTTGTTAAAAATAAAAATGAGATTAAAATAATTGTATGGGAGAAAGGTCACCGCATAGAAAGTATGTGGCACGGTGCAGGGGGCTTTAAAAATTATTTAATGAATGTTATAATAAAGATAGAAAACTTTAAAGTATACGAAATATTCAGTGAATGAATACCTGCATAACATTCAGCCGATGAACAAACTCCAAAAAAACAATATCCCCCCTAAATAGCAACTTTCTTCCAAATTTAATAAAGAGTTGAATAAAGTATTGTTAACCAGATAGGAGAATTTCCCCATGGCTGTAGTTCCAGATTTTCTTATTAAAAGAGTGTACAAAAAAGGTTCTCTCAAGCAAACCGATGAGGGAGTTGAGTTCCAGCTTAAAAACGTTCTCGGACCGGGTGTAATTTCGGGTCTTGAATTTATCAAGATTAACGGTTTTACTTTCGGTAAAGATGTAATTAAGTTTATTACTCAAGGCGCAGAACTTTTGGCGCAGTTCGTTAATGAACAAAACCCTATTCATTTTCGTCTTGGTCAGGAGGGTACGATGCAGTTAGAAAAAGCCGAGTGTTTACACGAGGGTCTAAACGAAATTATTATCGAATTTAGAAATCCTGAAATCGGCACTATGCAAATCACTCTGACGGATGAAGTCAGGTTTGCATCGTAATTAAATGAGCGAAAGTCGTCTTTTGTGCGAAGTATTGTGGTGCGGATTTACATAAAACTATGAGACGGCCGGTTGGCCGTCTCATAGTTTCTTTATTCTTTAAGTTATTAGTTTTCCGCGGCAGATTTATTCATTGTTCCGGCAGCTCCGCCCTTGAATCCGAAGTTAACCGCACCATTTAAGACACCATTTTCTTTAAGATTTGTGTAATTCAAATTATTTACAGAAAGCCTGTTTTCTTACTGTAACACCTCTTGATTTTTTGTAACATTTCCGCATATAATTAGCAAACATAAATCTTTATGGGGTTTATGTAATAACGAAATGAGCGGGTGTAGATAAAAACAGAGTTTTTAATCTACAAAGCAAATGAGATACAAGAGGCAAGGCCTCATATGATGCATAACTTACTACTTTATGTGGGAATGAAAATGGTTCTTTTGAGTATAGAAACTTTTAATATACAAAATAAAGCTCGACGCAGCTCACAAATTTGTCAGGTTCAAAAACTTATGAACCTGATTTGGGGTTTGTGATTACTTTTGGTATAAGGGAAAAAAGAAATGTCTATTTCGAGCATAACAACTAATGTCATATCATCACTGGGAAACAGTTCGGGTTCAATCTTACCTTTATTTGCAAAGGATGCGATAAACAGCGCAGGTGTTGCTTACGTTTTTTCTAAAAAGGGAGGGAAGCACGATGGCAAAGAGAAAGCCATCGAAGAGTTTGGCACGCAGGGAATTTGGCTTTTGGGTATTCCTGCCGTCAAAAAGCTTTTTGATGCAACTGTTTATAAGGTTTTGGGGTATAAGCCGGATGTGGACATAAGAAAGTTCCAGAAAGGGGCGGCGGACGGTATAGAAAATACCATGGAGAGAATAGGTAAAACACATCCGCAATACAGTATACTTGAGCACGCCAAAGCAAATGCACCTAAGTATAAAGGTCTCTATGCAGCAAAGTTTGCAGTGGCAACTATAGCTACTATGAGTGCATTACACGCGCTGATTTCCTATAAACAAAAAACAACACATCAGGAACTGAAAAAAGAAGTATACGGACAGGAGTTTTTGAACCTTAAGCTTTCTCAGGCAGCACACAGTTTTAAAGGTGAGCTCAAGGCAGCTCAGAACACTGCATTTAAGGGCGGAGCGGGTGAGTTTTTATCAAGTTTTATGTACAATCCGGTCAGAAATATGTCTATATTGGACGGCGGAATTTTTGCGAAGAGGATGCAGCTTTCAAGAAAAGGTGAAAAAGGCGAGGTTGCTTTTAAAGAAATTTCAACAATAGGTTTCTTGTACGTTCTTGCCAAGCCTATTCAAAAAGGACTTGAGTTTCTTGGCGGAAAAATTACTAAATTGCCGCTTGGTTTAGACTATAAGGTCTTGGCGGATAAAGAATTCAAGGACTATATTGTTGGAGGAAAAGGCAGTGAACTTGCAGAATCCATCGAAAACTTCTACAAAAATGTGAATCCGAATTATAAAAATATGCCAAAGCCTAAGTTCTCTTTTAAAAATGCAATATCAAATATCGTAAATAAAATCAAGAGAATCAAGGTTGATGACGGGTTTGATAATAAAGCAATCGTCGATTATATTTATAAAAATGAAGACAGTCCTCTTGTAAAAATGTTAAAGGCTTCGGGTGATGTGAAAACTCTAAGCAAGAAGGCAGAAAAACTTTACGGCAAGAAAGGTTTAGACCCTCTTGCATATATTGACACAGATAATGTTAAGAGCACAGTTTCAAATCTCAGCAGTTTTATGGACAAATCCGATACGGTTTCTAATGCACTTAAGAAAGCAAAAGGAGCCAAGGTTGCTGCTATATTTGCAAACATCGCTATAGCGGCAGCATTTTTAGCTGTTGTACAGCCTCTTTTAATAATTCAGGCGAGAAAAAACAATAACAACGGCGACTCTAACAACCCTGCCATAAGGGCTGAAGAAGAAGAAATAAGAAGCAAATTTGCATAACAGTCTTTCGGCGTTTTGTAATATTTTGGTTGATAAACACACCCCATAATTGCCGATAACTTAGTAAGTTTACGGCAATTATGGGTAAGAACAAATTTCCAACTCCTGACGCAACGGGCAGAGAACGCTTAAGTGGTAACATTGGAATTCGGACCGTTAAGATTACCGCCATTGAGATAGTAATACCCCTTAGAGACAGAACTCCAAAAGATGTACGGGTAGCAGTAGGTGTCGTTCGACCCCTGGCAACCGCTAGTCAGGTTGTCGCAACGCGCCGCTCCGTAACTGCTGCTAGTGTTGTCACAATGTAGGAGGTTTCTTCTGTTTGACTGACATATGTACAGGCAGTCAATATTGTTTAGGTTTAATTATTTGGCCAAAAAGCTTTTAGCTAAAAGGCACTCAAACCACCTCCGACGAGTTAGAAAAGCTCTCTCCAAATACCCTTAAGTAATTAGACTCCGGCATGTTCCAAGAAAATATTATCAATAATTCTTTAAGTTTTTAAAGCCCTGTTGCATATAAAACTAACTAATACCAAAGGCAAACATTAAAAACTCTTAAACCTCTATAAATAACCTTCTGCCCACAATATTTGGTTTGTCGTTATGATACCCCGCAAAATATCCGCCCGATACAGGCATATTTTTGCCGTAAGTCGCGCTTGAACCGAAAGAAGTGTTGGTTAAAAATACGTTATTATCACCTGCAGCAAAAGGATTGTTGCTTTTTTTAGATGTGACCGGAACAACTGCTGTTGCAGAAGATGTTGTGGTCATTGACTTTGAAATTAAAGACAAGATATTTGTAAGCATTTTCTTCCTTTCTTCTTCAGGGGTGACAACATATTAATGTTTAATTAAAATTTGTCCATATTTTAATTTTACGAATTTAAATAAAAAAAATAAATACCAAAACTTTAAAATACCCTATTTGGTTGAAGCTGCGCTTGTAAAATTTCTTCTTTCCAAATGCGCAACTCTATGGTAAAATTTTATCAGATATAAATTTACTACTAGATAGCTTTTAAAGGTATAGGAAAATTAATATAATATTTTACATAGCACTTACCCTGCTACTTGTCGCAGTTGTGGTTGTATCCATGCTCTTTGTAAAGCAAAAAGGACAACTGGAAGTTCTTTTAACGGGTCAAAACAAAGCAGAGAAGGACTTGCAGGAGAGAGAAGAGCTTTTAAAAAAAGAGGCAATGATTGCCGCAAAAGAAGAGCTTCATAAACAAAGACAAGAGTTGGACGAAGAAATACGCGCAAGGCGTTCTGAACTTACCAGGTCCGAAGAGAAGCTTTCAAGGCGTGAAGATCAGACGGAAGAGCAGGCGCAGAAAGTTGCGGACAAACAGCTAGAGGTTGACAGAAAATATGATGAGCTGATAGGCAAAGAAGACTATCTTGCTGAAATTATTGAAAAGCAAGTCCAGGAACTTGAGAGAGTTTCTCAACTTTCCAAAGACGAAGCCAGAAATATGCTTTTTGAGCAGCTTAAATCAGAACTTGCTAACGAACAAGTTCAGTTAATTAGAGAAAATGAACAAAAAATAAAAGACACTGCCGAAGAAAAATCGCGTGAAATACTTTCTCAAACTATGCAAAGATGTGCGATAGACCAGGTCATAGAGTCTACCGTTTCTGTCGTATCTTTGCCGAGCGACGATATGAAAGGCAGAATAATCGGACGTGAAGGCAGAAATATCCGTACGCTTGAAACTATTACAGGGGTTGACCTTATTGTAGATGATACTCCTGAAGCAATAGTGCTTTCTTCATTTGACCCCGTAAGACGCGAAATTGCAAAACTTACAGTTGAAAAACTTATAGCAGACGGACGTATTCACCCTGTTAAAATCGAAGAAATGTATGAAAAAGCAAAAAAAGAAATTGACAACAAAATGAAACAGGAAGGCGAGCGCGCAGCTGCCGACCTTGGAATTATGAACCTTAACAAAGAGCTTACCAAGACTTTGGGGCGCTTATATTATAGAACCAGCTACGGGCAGAATGTTTTGAAGCACTCTATTGAAGTTGCACAAATAGCAGGAATGCTTGCGACCGAACTTGGTGCCGATGCTGCATGCGCGAAGCGGGCGGGTCTTTTGCATGACATAGGAAAAGCAGTTGACCAAGAGCAAGAAGGTACGCACGTTCAACTCGGCGTTGAGCTTGCAAGAAAGTATGGCGAGAACGAAACAATTGTGCACGCTATTGAGGCCCACCATGATGACGTTACAGCCAATACCCTTGTTGCTGCACTTGTGAAAATCGCCGATGCTGTATCTGCAGGAAGACCGGGAGCTCGCAGGGATACGTTGGATATCTATATTAAGCGGCTTAAAAAATTGGAAGAGATAGCGAACAGCTACGAGGGCATTAAACAAACCTTCGCAGTTCAAGCAGGTCGTGAAGTTAGGGTGGTCGTTCAGCCTAATGTGTTTGACGATGTCGCATCAGCTAAGCTTGCACGTGATATTGCAAAACGCATTGAGGATGAGATGGAGTACCCCGGACAAATCCGCGTCACGGTTGTCCGCGAGGCACGAGTTATTGAAATTGCAAAGTAAGCAGATTGTTGCCAAGTATAGCTTGGTTTTCAAGATGCTTACCCTGAAATCTATTCAGGGCCGCAAAATTCTGCGGCATCAAGGGTTTAATACATTATGTCCAAAGAGTTTAAAGTTCTCTTTTTCGGAGACATTGTAGGTCGTCCGGGCAGAGAAGCAATCGCTAAATTTTTAGGTGATAATCAGGAGCAGTACAGTGACTGCTTCAAAATTGCCAATGTCGAAAATGCCTCACATGGTTTCGGGTTGACCAAGAAAAACCATGATGAACTTATTGAGTGGGGCATAAACTGCATGACATCGGGAAATCATATTTGGGATAAAAAAGACATTTTTACTTTTATCGGAGAGTCCAATGTTCTTATAAGACCCCTCAATTACCATTCCAGTGCACCCGGCGTAGGTTACAGGATATTTAATGACAAGTTAATAGTGGTAAATCTTTTAGGTAAAACCTTTATGCATATATCCGAGTGTCCTTTTAAAACTTTGGATAATTTGATTTGTGAACTTTCTGAAAGCATGGATTTATCCGACAAAATTATATTTGTAGATTTTCATGCAGAGGCTAGCGCGGAGAAAGTTTGTTTTGCAAAATATGCTGCGTCCTTAGGTGTAAGTGCAGTTTTGGGCACACACACCCATGTACAAACTGCTGACAGCAGGATTCTTAACGAACGCTGCGCCTTTATAACCGATGCAGGCTTTTGCGGTGCAAAAGACAGTGTTATAGGGATGGATTATGAGGTATCTTTGAGAAGATTTATTACCTCCATTCCCGAGAGGTTTGATGTAGCGTCAGATACCGAGCGCATTATTGACGCCTGTCTCTTGACTTTTGATTACAAGAGCGGGGCTGCAAAAAAGATTGAACGTTTAAATTTTGAAGTGGAGTTAAATCAATGATGGAAAGATGAAGGAACAACGTGAAAATCGATTTGCATATTCACACGACCTACTCGGACGGTACATTTTACCCCGAGCAGGTTGTTGACACAGCGGTTGACTGCGGTCTGGACGCTATTGCGATAACAGACCATGACAACATCTTGGCGTATGACATAGCAATAAATTACGTTAAGGCGAATGATAAAAAGCTCGAAATTATACCCGGGGTAGAAATTAACACCTTGTATAAGGGTAACGAGGTACATATATTAGGCTATTTTATGGATTTTGAAAATTCTGATTTTCAAAATCTCTTAAAAGTGCAGCAGCAGGCTCGTGTTAAACAAACAAAAGAAATGATAGTACTTTTAAAGAAAAAGGCGGGCATTAATATTAAATACGAAGACATCAAAAAACTTGTTGCTCCGCAGGGTAGTATCGGCCGTCCTCACATAGCGCGTGCAATAACCTCGGCAGGTGGTACATCGAGTGTTATAGAAGCATACGCAAAGTACATTAACGATGCTTCACCGGTGTACATACAAAGAAAAACCGTAAGTCCACATGAAGCAGTTGAAGTTATCTATGATGCAGGCGGTATTCCCGTTTTTGCGCATCCTATAGATGTGGATACGATATTTGAAAAACTTGCAACAGAGCTGATAAGCTACGGCTTAAGGGGTGTAGAAGCATATCACAGGAAACATTCACCTGCTGTTGTTGAGTACTTTTCTTCTATGGCAGAGAAGATGGGTCTTATAATAACAGGCGGTTCGGACTTTCATACGCCTTCGGCAAACCATGGAAATATTTTGATGGGCAAAAACCTTGTACCGTCCTGGGTATATGATGAGCTTGTAAAAGAAAAGAAAAAGGTTGAACTAAGGTAAAAGTTTCATAAAAAAACGGAGTTACAGACTCCGTTTTTTTAATTTTGTCATCTTATTATTACAACTGCATGTAATTTCCTTGCTTAATTTCTTTTCCATAATAGCTTTTTGCTTCAAGATCTGCCTAAGGTGCCTTTAGGGCAGCCTCTTATTCAGGTGTTTTAGGCGCAAAGGCTTCTTTTGCCCAGTCTAAGAAATTACGAACAGTATCGGTTTTGAAAAATTCTGAGAAATTTTCATTACCTGCTTTCTCGTTACTATTTATCCAGTTCTGAATTTCTTCGTCAGAGATTTTTCCGTCTTTGTCAGTATCCAATTTACTTGTAAAAGTTTGTAATTCATTTTCATCTAATTTGCCGTCAACATTACCGTTCAAATATTTTTCATTTTTTATCAGATGACTTGCGACCATAGAAGCGTCTTCGAGTTTTCTCTTTTTTTCCGCTAACTCTTTTTGTCTTTCGGCTATTTCGGCAAGTCCACCTGTCTTGTTTGTTGTTCCTGTGCTGCTAACTGAATTAATACTCATTTTTTTCTCCTTACTTATATTATTCGTGCTTATTTGTATGCATATAAAAAGTATATATGCATACAAATAATTGCCTTTTCGATATTATTCATTGTTACAAAAATTTATATTTTTGAAATCTTCTCAAGGCATGCGTAAAATGATAATATGAGTAATTATGCAGAATTAGAGAAGATTTTCGATTTTTTAAATCTTGAACTTACAGAGGAAGGCTATGCTTTTTTTGTGAACATAAAAAGGTCATTCAGCGGTAATCTTACTGTTTTTGAGGCTTTTATACGCTCTTATTTGATTATTCAAAAAAACGGGGAATTGCCGGAAGATTTGCATTTTGACTTTGTAAACTACTTCCATGAAATGCTTGAACTACAAGGTGAAGAGAGCCTTCTGGAACAGTTTGCAAAATATGCAAAATACTATTTGATGCTGCACTTTGAGTATATAGAATCTTCCGAGATAAAAGAAGTTATTTCCGAGATTAACAGAAATGATTTGAAAATAGCATATCCGTTTTTAATGGAGCTTATGGATGATTTGGAGAATAGCCGCATAGACGAAAATGCTTTTGTCTCACTGGCTTTAAATATTCTGGAAATGGCGGAAAATGCGGATGAAGCTGAGTTTGCGCGTTTTGGACTAATGGTAAACCAGATGCTCTACAACTCCCCTCAAGAAAGCAGAGCAAGTTAGTGACTACATTCATAGATAGCGCAAAGGTTAAAATAGAGTCAGGAAAAGGCGGCAACGGTATGGTTGCCTGGAGAAGAGAGAAATACGTTGACAAAGGTGGCCCTGCAGGCGGTGACGGCGGTAAGGGCGGGGACGTTTATTTTGTGGGCGACGAAAATCTCTCAACGCTTCTGGACTTTAAATATAAGTCTATTTTTAAGGCACAGGACGGAGAAAACGGCCGCTCAAAGTCTCAACACGGAAAAGAAGGGAAAGACTTAAAGATACGCGTTCCCGTTGGTGTTGTTGTAAAAGATTTAAAAACAGGTAAAGTAATTGCCGATATAAATGAGCATGGCAAGAAAGTTCTTGTTGCATCAGGAGGCAGGGGAGGCAGGGGTAATGCGCGTTTTGCTACGGCTCAAAAGCGAGCTCCGCAGTTTTGTGAACCCGGTGAAGCAGCTATTATCAGAGAGTTAGAGTTAGAGTTAAAACTCATTGCAGATGCCGGACTTCTGGGTATGCCTAATGCGGGAAAGTCAACATTAATAAGTGTTATAAGTTCCGCTAAGCCTAAAATTGCGGATTACCCTTTTACTACAATTGTTCCAAACCTCGGCGTTATCAAGAAACCATCAGGAGACGGTTTTGTTGTGGCGGATATCCCGGGTCTCATAGAAGGTGCTTCTGAGGGCGTCGGTCTGGGCTATGAGTTTTTAAGACATGTTGAGAGGTGTAAATTTTTGATTCACATAGTAGATTTATGTGCCGAAGACCCCATTGCAAACTACAAAAAGATAAACAAAGAGTTAAAAAAATACTCTCCGGCTTTAGCTGAAAAATATCAAATATTAGCTCTCAACAAGGCTGATGCGCTTGACGAGGGGGAAATAAAAAAACTTCATACGAAATTTAAAAAGCTAAATCCTGACCTTTTTATAATATCTTGTGTTACAAAGCAGGGACTAGAACCGTTTTTAGAGCACGTGTATAAAATGGTTGACGAGATAGAGCCTACGCTGATTGAGCTTGATATTGACGAAGATTATGAAGCCTCAAACAACGATGATAGCAATTACGAGGTTACTAAACTTAACAAAAACACATTTTTTATAGAAGGTGGTAAAATAAAAAGATTGGCAAGCGTCGTTGATGTCAGAAATGTTCACCAAATGAGAAGATTTGCCAATATACTTGATTCTATGGGGGTTTTTGAAAAGCTTAAATCCATGGGAATCAAGGAGGACGATGTAATTAGCGCTGCACATATTGAAATAAACTATAAGGAGGGTTATTTTTAATTTCCTAGTTTCTTTAGGGGATTTTCATGCCAAAGAGCAGGTATTTATAGTGTAAATGTATGATATTAAAATTTGCCTATAACTATAAAATATGTGTAGTATGTTAATGTAGGTTACTAAGGTAGTGAAAGTGTCACATGTTTTTTGAAGAAGATAAAAATCTGGATAATCTTGACGATTTAGAGTTGGATTTCGGTGAGTTCGAAGACAAGTCTATTACTTGGGATGAGCTTTTGGAGGACGATGAAGTCGACCTTGTATCTATAAAAAAGGGTGATAAAGCCCCTCTTGAAGATAATGAAATTATTCTTGATGATAACGAGCTTGATTTAGACGTCCCGGAAAAGGACGCTTTTGAAGTATTTGGCGGTGATAAAGATGAGATTAATCTTGAAGAAGATGAAGTGAATGTGAATATTCCTCAAGAAAAAATAGACCTTAGTGAAGAAATCAGTCCGGAGCGTGGTACAAGGGAGGTTTTGCAAAATGAGCCCGAAGAGTCATCCGGTGCTGCTACAGATGAACACAATCAAGGAAAGCCTATACAAAGCGAGAGTAAAAATAATAAAAGTGCAGTTTTGGGTGTGGTCGCGGCGATATGCCTTGTTGTTGCTGTAGGTGTTTTCTGGTTTTTTACCAGTAAGGGTGCCGACAATGATGACTTTGCCACACTTATGAACAATAACGAACAAGCCCATGAACAGCCTGTTGTTGCGGCTATTAAAAATGATTTAGATCAATTAGGTGTTAGTGCTCCTGCCTCCGAGGCCCAAGAAGCAGAAACTCCTAAAGAACCCGTTAAGGAAGCGGCGAAGCCTGCTGCAGACGATAAAAAGGTTGTAGTCGGAATTGCTGATGCGGGTCGTTCAAATCCTTTTGTTCCCATAGGAAACATAAACCTTGCAGGCTTTATGACTTCTCCTCCGGTTGATATTATGATGCCGCCCGAGGAGTACGGAAACTTAGAAGAAGTGCAGAAATTAATGGGAATTACTGTTACAGGTATTTTGTATGACAGTGTTAAACCTTCTGCGATTATAAATGTGAGCGGTTCAGACTACTTTGTCCAAAAAGGCGACAAGGTTGATAATTATATGGTGACCCAAATTACGCCTACAAATGTTACGATTTCAAGCGGCAAGAACACATACAAGGCCGGAGTTGGCCAACCGTTTGACAATGGCAGAATACAGGGTCAAACAACACTGGTGCAAAACCGCAAGTTTGGCGGGCAAACAAGGCACTATACTTCAACAGGTGATGTGGAAGTGAATGTCAGGAGCCAGTATTAAAAGTTACTAAAACAATAATCATTAGGAGTTTATAGATATGTTTACGCAAGAAAGTAAGAAAAAATTATTCCAGAAAGTGACAGCATGCGCTTTAATCCTTTCTCTTTCTCAGCTTGGCTGGGCTCAGATTGCAGGAAATGAGCTTATGCAAGGTGATGCACAGGAAGTAAATTTAAAAAACAGCATTGATGTTAATGAGAAAGCAATACGCAACATCAATAATGTGACAAAAAGAGCGGAAGTGTCTTCGATGTCACTGAATAACAACGCTGCAATAACAAACTCAACTGCTAAAATCAGCATTTCGTTGAGAGATTCTGATGTAAAACAAGTATTGAGAATGCTTGCAGACAAAGCAGGAATGAACATTATTTTCCATGATTCAGTTCAGGGTAAAGTAACTTTGGACCTTGTAAACACAACTCTTAATGAAGCTTTCTTGCTTGTAATGGGTTCACTGCAACTTTCTTACTACACTGAGGCCGGTACGTTAATCGTATCCTCCAAAGACACTGCGAAAGAATTAAGTTTCGGTAAGCAAAATCTGACAGTAATTCCTATTAAGTATGTTGATGCCGGTGCGGTTGCAAGCTTTTTAAATGCAAACGTTTTTAAATCAAACATTGTAGGTCTTTCTAATGACGAGATTGTTACAAGCAACCCCCGTACAAACGAAATAATGGTTTTTGGTACAAAAAATGACGTGGCAATGGCGGAAAAAGTTGTTGCAAAGCTTGACACCAAACCAATGATTAATACATTTAAAGTTAATCATACAACGCCAAAAGAAATGGCCTATATGATATGCGATTCTGTTATTCAGGTCGAAACTTTTGATAGTTCTAGCTCTTCAAGCTCATCCAGTTCAAGCTCATCAAGCTCAACTGAAAGCAGCTCTTCAAGCTCAAGCTCATCAAGCTCAAGTTCATCATCTTCAGGTGATATAGATGAAGTAGTACTGGGCGGTGGTTATGTAGCTTGCCGTGCGATTTCAGCTACAGAGTATGGTACAGGCAGCTCATCATCGGCCGGTGGTACAACAAACGGCATGACGCCTTTCGGTGCAGCGCCTGTTACGGTTGTATACTTTCAAAACCACGGAAATATAAGCATTTATGGCGGCTCAGTTGAGCAAGTTGAAGTAATTAAAGAATTTATTGAGCAAAATGACAAAAAACAGCCTATGGCTTATATTGAAATGTCTGTTATAGAACTTAATGAGACGGGTTCAAAAGAATTTAACAATGAATGGCAGCTATGGACACCTTTCATTAGCCTCAACTTCAATACTTCCGAAGGCCTTACTACAAACCAGTGGCATCCGACTTTCTTCTCCGGAGACGGGTATAACGTTGTGGATGACCAAGGAAACGTCCTTTACACAATAGACAAATACAGGGGTGATTCAACCCTTGTGTATAAGTTAAAATATCTTGTACAGAACAATAAGGGCAGAGTGCTTACAAATCCTAAGATAATGGTGACAAACGGTCAAAAATCGATAATTGATATGACAGCTGACTATGTTAAAACTGTTAAATCAGAAATTCTTACCACAACGGGTACAGGCGCTTCGGGCATAGCAAAGACATATGAAATTGGTGATGATGAAGGTCTGAAAATTGAAATGGTACCCTTTATTTCTCCTGACGGATATGTGTCGTTAAATATTGTTCCAAGTTTTTCTACAATAAAAGAAAGAGTTTATGCAACAGGACAATCCGGTGCCAGTGAGCTTGCTGCAACCCTGCTTCAAAGACGTGATCTAGAACTTAAAAACATAAGAATAAGAGACGGAGAAACTCTTGTTTTGGGCGGCTTGATAAAAGAAAACGAAACTCAGAGTACAACAAAAGTTCCTATTCTCGGAGACTTGCCTTTAATAGGCGTGTTCTTTAGAGGATCGACTGATCAAAAACAAAAAGAGGAGCTTGTAATATTGATTACTCCTCACATTATCTACAGTGCTGAAGAAATTGCCCAAATCAAGTCTGTCGACTTATAAGGTTACTCGAAATAAAATAAATGAATGAATTACTCACCAAACTTACAAATAAGGTAAACTTTGAATACGCCAAGAGGTTTGATGCAAAGAAAGAACGCGAACTACTATTTGTACCTATCAACTTACAAGGCGAGTCGTTCTTTGTTGCGGTTACTTCGAATACAAATAAGCCGCTTGTCTCTGACTATATCAAAGATACAATAAATGCCCAGCCAGAATTCATATTTCTTACAGAGCAAAATTTCAATGATTTTTTTAAAGAATATCAATCCCTTGTAAAAGAAGAGTATGGGAGAGTTGATTCTCCCATAAAAACTAAAGTGAAGCCCGGAAAGATTCAAGAAAATGAAGAATCTTTGCTCGAAGATGAAGAGACCTTTTCTCTTGATGAAACTGTGGTAGAAGTTTTAAAGCCTGTTAATATTGAGAATGTTATGTCTCCGGTACTTCCGGTTGTTGAGCCTCCGAAGATTGTTGCTCCGGATTCCAATGATGTACCAGGTGTGGTGCCACGTAAGGCAAATATTAAAGCGATTTCGCATATAAAATCCCCCCAAACTAAAAAGTTGGGTGAGATTCTTATTGAGCAAAATCTTTTGACAGAAAAACAGCTTACTATGGCTCTTGCTGAATCTAAGGTTTTAGATATTCCATTAGGTTCAGTGCTGGTCAAACTGGGCTTTATTACAATTAAAGATTTGAAAGTAGCTTTAGGCGCACAACAGGGACTTGAGCTTGCAACGTCAGAACAACTCAAGGCACTCCCCAGTGCCATTTCCGTTTTTCCGGAAGATTTTGTCAAGCTGAATAAAGTTATTCCCTTGAGTATGTCTGACAAATCTCTTGTTGTGGGCATGGTTAACCCCGGTGATGCTAAGGTTATAAATGAAATAGTTTATCAAACAGGTTTGAAGCCAACGGTAATGATGATTACGCATTACGAGTTTGAAAACTTTGTACAAACTTATTATCAAACTGAACGCCGTGAAACAGAGAAGATCCTCAGACAGATTGAAAAAGAAGAGTTCGCAGTCAGAAATGACGCTTCTTTGTGGGATATGGTAGAGCGTGAAATACAGGATACCACGGGCTCTGTATCGAAATTTGCCAATAGAATTATCACTTACGCGATAGATTCAAAGGCCAGTGACGTCCATATTGAACCGCGCCTTGAAGGTTATGTTGTGAGATACAGGATTGACGGTATTTTAAGAGAAGTTTTAAAGATACCTGCAAAGGTAGATACTTCGATTATTTCTCGTTTTAAAGTATTGGCGCGTATGAACATAGCAGAACACAGACGTGCTCAGGACGGTAACTTTACAATAAAATATAAAAAATCCCAGTATGACTTCAGGATAAATACTTTACCTGTTTCGGGTAAAGAGAAGATGGTAATCAGGGTTTTGGCTCCTGCGTCTTCAGTAAAGACTTCGTCGGAAGATGATATAAATATTAATGGTATTTCCGAGGATGATGTTGAAAAAATTAAACTTTTGATATCTTCTCCAAACGGTATTATTTTGACATCAGGCCCTACCGGTAGTGGTAAAACAACTACCCTGTACTCGCTTATAAATGTTTTAAACTCGGAAAGTGTTAATATTACTACAATTGAAGACCCTGTAGAAATTAAACTTGACGGTGTTAACCAGTCTAGTGTTAATCCCAAGGCAGGTATTACGTTTGCATCTTCCCTGAGGGCTATATTAAGGCAAGACCCCGACATAATATTGGTTGGTGAGATTAGGGACTATGAAACATTGGAAGTTGCAATTTCAGCGTCTCTTACGGGTCACCTTGTATTAAGTACGATACACACAAACTCTTGTGCCTCTACTATTACAAGACTTATAGAGATGGGTGCAAAAGACTATTTGATATCTTCCACTATAGCGGGTGTTATGGCACAAAGACTTGTCCGTAAGCTTTGTCCTGATTGCAAAAAAGAATATTACCCCGCTCTTCAGGATGCAAAAAAAGTTCTTATAGACCCTGTTGAAATAGAAGAATTTATGAAAACCAAAATATATGAGCCCGTCGGATGTAACTCTTGTGACAATACAGGGTACTCAGGCCGTTTGGGCGTGTATGAAATAATGGTAATAAACAAAGAAATGAGAAAACTTATAGCGCAGCGTACTCACGATGTTGAGTTGGAAGAGTATGCTGTTAGAAACGGTATGAAAACCTTGAGACAGGCATGTTTAGACCATATCGTTAAAGGTGTTACGACTATCGATGAATATGTCAGAGTACTTGGCCTGATAACGGATTGAGGTAAAAGATGCCCGTATTTTCGTATATTGCACTAAAAAATAATAAAAATATTGTAAGAGGTAAAATTGAAGCCGAAAATGCCAGAGCTGCACGTGATGGCATAAAAAAACTCGGGCTTTTGCCTACGAAAATTGTTGATGAAACAACGGTAGAAACAAAAAGTGCCACTTTGGCCAAATATGCACGAAAAGGCAAACTCAGGGCAATGAGCCTAAAGGATAAGATAGAGTTTACTTCGACTCTTCAAATTCTTACTGCTACAGGCATTCCCATTATTGAAACACTTGTGTTTCTTGAGAATAATGCAGATACTCAAAGTATAAGACAAACTGCTTTTGAGCTTAGAAGACAAATAATCGCAGGTTCAACCCTTGCTGAAACTCTTGAAAAGCACAAAGACGTTTTCGGCAGAGTTTTCGTCGGTCTTGTTAAAGCCGGTGAAGATTCGGGTGAATTAGACAAGACTCTCGAAAGAATGTTAGAACTCTTAAGAAAACAGGAGGCTATCAAGGGGAAAGTAATAGGTGCGCTTGTTTATCCTGCATTTGTTATTGTTCTGGCTTTTGTTGTTGTTCTTGTCATGCTCATGTTTGTATTTCCTGCATTTGAACAAATGTTTATAAACTTGGGAAGACCTCTTCCTTGGGCTACACAGATGTGCATGAACATGGGTAAAACCATGAAGCAGTTCTGGTATGTCGTAATACTTTTATTGGGCGGCGGTGTTTTTGGTGTTTTTAAGGCATATACGACTGAAGCCACCAAAAGGATAATCGACTCTTTTGTTTTAAAGATTCCTCTTTTGAATGAACTTATAAAGTTTGCAAACTTTTCAAACTTTGTGGCAGTTATGCAGGTAGCATATGATGCAGGTATTCCCATTGTTGACTGCCTGTATCTGTCTAACCTGACTATGGATAATAATCAGTTGAAAGACTCTATACACGGTGCAGCAAGTAAGGTGCAGCAAGGTATTCACCTTTCTGTTGCTCTTCGTACAACAAAAGTTGTTCCGAATATGATGCTTTTTATGATTGCAACAGGCGAACAATCAGGTCGTTTAGGTGAAATGCTTTATCACACCACCCGTTTCATAGACAGAAAACTCGATACAATTATAGATACTTTTACTAAACTTGTAGAGCCTATGATGTTGGTGTTTATAGGAGGCATTGTTCTGTTCTTGGCTCTGTCTCTGTACATGCCTCTATTTGCAGCGTATCAGATGTAGGATAAGAAAATCAGCTCAGCTCTGATATGGCAGTTTTGGCTATATTTATAAGCTTTTTAAGTTCGTCCTCACTTATAATGTAGGGGGGCATAAAGTATATTACATCTCCAAGGGGTCTAAGTACTGCCCCTAATTCCAGTGCTCTGTTGTATATCCTTGTGCCTATGCGTTCATACGGCTCGAACGGTTCTTTTGTTTCTTTATCTCCAACCAGCTCTATTGCTCCAACCATGCCTATATAGCGGACATCTCCGACGTATTTTAATTCTCTGAATTTTTCGAGTTCAAAAGCCAAAAGTGTGGATTTTTTTTCAACTTGTTCTTGTATATTATCCTCTTTGAGTATTTTCAGATTTTCAACGGCAATCCTTGTCGCAAGAGGATTTGCAGTATAGCTGTGACCGTGGAAAAATGTTTTCATTTTATCCCAGTCATCATAAAATGCGTCAAAAATTTCCTGCGAGGACATGGTGGCAGATAAAGGCATATAGCCTGCTGTTATACCTTTTGCAATACACATTATATCGGGTTCTATGTCTGCATGCTCATAAGCAAAAAGCTTGCCCGTCCTATAGAAGCCGGTTGCCACTTCATCCAAAATCAAGAGCACATCGTATTTATCGCACAATTCACGAAGTCTTTTGAGGTGTTTGGGAGGATATACAATCATTCCTCCGGCGCATTGTATAAGCGGTTCAATAATAACCCCTGCAATGTTTTTACTGTGTTCTTTTAGTGTTGCTTCAACCGTGTCAAGACATTGCGCCTTGCAGGTTTCCTTGCTGTAACCAACGGGGCATCTGTAGCAAGTTGGCGACATACCTTGATATATGTCAAAAAGCAGGGGTTTGTATACCTTGTGATACAAGTCTACGCCCCCTACGGAGACTGCGCCTATGGTGTCGCCATGGTATGAGTTTTCAAATGCTATAAACTTGCTTTTTTCGGGTCTGCCCTTGTGCACTTGGTACTGGTATGCCATTTTTAGTGCAACCTCAACGGCAGTTGAGCCGTTATCTGAATAAAAAACTTTTGTAAGCTTGGGACAAGTGAACTCTACAAGTTTTTCGGCCAACTCTATTGCTGATTTATGTGTAAAGCCGCTAAATATTACGTGCTCCATTGTTTGTGCTTGCTCATACAGTACTTTATTTAATCTTTCATTGGCATGCCCTAATGTGTTCACCCACCAACTAGAGACCGCATCAATGTATTTATTGCCTTTATCATCATAAAGATATACTCCCTTTGCACGCTCTATAAGTATGGGAAGATGCTCTTTCATCTGGGTAAAGGGGTGCCAAATATATTCCCTGTCTTTGTCAATCCAAGTTTTTTCCATTGTTATTACCTCATTTTTTTCATGCTACTATAAAAAAGTCAGCACTTAAATAAGGAATAAGATTATGGACAGAAAACCGCTTATAGCAGGAAACTGGAAAATGCACAACACTCAAGCTCAAAGCTTGGCTTTAACAAATGATATTATCAAGGGTGTTAAAAAACTGGGCAAAGACAGCCTTCCTACGGTTGTCATAGCGCCTGTGTTTACATCCATACCGGGCGTTTCTAAATTGCTAAATGAAATCGGGGCAAGTTTCATAGAGCTTTCCGCTCAAAATTGTTACTATGAGCAAAAAGGTGCGTTTACGGGCGAAATTTCTGTTGAGATGATAAAAGAGTTTAAGGCAAACTACATTATTATAGGCCACTCTGAGCGCCGTCAGTACTTTGGCGAAACAGATGAAATGATTAACAAAAAGGCTCAAGTTATTATTAAAGAAGGCTTGACGCCGATTATATGCTGTGGTGAAACTCTTGAGCAAAGAGAGCTGGGTGTGACGGATTCACATATTGCTTCTCAAATCAATAAGGCATTGGAAAATATTGCTCCTGTTGACATCGCAAACTCTGTAATTGCCTACGAACCAATCTGGGCTATAGGCACGGGTAAGACTTGCGATTCAGCTGAAGCGAACCGCGTAATTAAGGGTATTAGAAATGCGGTTGCACAAGTAGCGGGAAAAGCAAACGCTGAAAAAGTTAGAATTTTATACGGCGGAAGCGTTAAGCCCGATACTATAGTTGAGCAAATGGCTCAATCAGACATAGACGGTGCACTTGTGGGGGGCGCAAGCTTAGAGGCTGAAAGCTTTGTCAAAATTGTTGAAGGTGCAATGAAGTAAATTTAAGATAGATATAAAATAAACCCCGCAATTCAAGTGTCTGCGGGGTTTATTTTATATTAAAGCTGTCAGCAGTCAGAAAACGATGCTTCTGTGCTACCTTGTAACCACGAAAATCACTTCTTCTGAAAAGAAATTTGTAATGGTACGGATGAGAATGTTTCTTCTGGCTTTCTGTCTTGTCAGGTAAATTGACTGCAGTATCTTAATATCGCGTTTTTTGCAGAATTCAAAAAAGTCATTCACTGTCAATAAGTGGATGTTCGGTGTATTAAACCACTCATAGGGAAGTGACTTGGACTTTGGCATTTTGCCCTTAAAGAACAGGTAGAAGCGTACTTTCCAGTAGGCAAAGTTCGGGAAACTTACTATAGTCTTGTTGGCAACTCTCAGCATTTCTTCAATTACGTAGTCCGGCTTTTCCGCGCTTTGAAGGGTTTGATTCAATATTGCATAGTCGTAACTCTTATCCAGAAACTGTTTGAGACCCTCATCTATGTCACCCTGGATAATTGAAAGACCTTTTTCGAGCGCTTTAATTACTTGGCCTTGGTCAATTTCCACTCCGGCGCCCTTGGCATTTTTTCTCTCCGTAAGCATCTTTAAAAGAGTGCCGTCGCCGCATCCGAGGTCGAGCACCGTAGAGTCTTTTTGTATGAGTTCCGTTATTATTTCATAGTTTAATTTCACTTATTTTGCTTCCCTTAAAAAGCTCCTTATTACTTTTGTTTGGTTTTCGCTCTCTATTAAAAATGCGTCATGGCCGCAGGTGCTTTGCATTTCAACGAATGATACATCACGCTTTGTTTTAATTAACGCACTGACAATTTCTTTTGATTGTTCGGTGGTAAAGAGCCAGTCTGTTGAAAAAGATATTATTAAAAACTTGGAATCGGTTTTCTTAAACGCTGCTTCAAGCGTTCCGTAACGTTCCGGCAAGTCATAATAATCGATGGCTTTTGTGATGTATAAGTAACTGTTGGCGTCAAATCTGTCAACAAAAATTCTGCCTTGATAGTCCAGATAACTCTCGACCTGAAAATCAACTCCAAAATCGAAACTCGGCTTACATTTAAAATTGCGTCCGAATTTTTTGTGCATAGACTCTTCGCAGAGGTATGTTATGTGGCCTATCATACGTGCGATTCCCAGACCTTTTTCGGGTAATTCCTTATCGTAATAATTCCCGTTATTGAAGTTTTTATCAGATATTATTGCATTACGGCCTATGGCGTTAAAGCCTATGGACTGGGCTGAAAGTCTTGCTGTTGAAGCTATTACGATGGCGGCCTTTACAAAGTCAGAATGTTCTACAGCCCACTCAAGAGCCTGCATACCCCCCATTGAGCCGCCTGCAACAATGAGCTTTTCAATACCGAGATGTTCAACGAGTTTTTTTTGAACTTTTACCATGTCTTCTATTGTTATAATGGGAAATTCAAGTCCGTAGGGCTTTCCGGTTTCAGGGTTTATAGAACTCGGCCCTGTTGTACCCTTGCAGCCGCCCAGGCAGTTTGAGGATATTACAAAATATTTGTCGGTGTCAAAGGCTTTACCCGAGCCTATCATATCATCCCACCAACCGCGTTTTCTGTCGTTCGGGTCGTGATACCCTGCCGCATGGGCGTCTGCCGTGAGCGCGTGGAGTACGAGTATGGCATTGTCGCACGCTTCATTCAGCTTGCCGTAGGTTTCATATGCCACCTGAACGTCATTGAGCGTTTTACCGCATTCCAACTTTAGTTTTTCGGGTATTTTATAATACTTTGTTTCGACTTGTCCGACCATAAACGTATTGTAGCGAATATTTTTACATTTGTATACTCTTTTGATACGCCATAAAAGTCTTTGCCGTAGGTGCGATGAATTGCTAAATGCACAACCTTAGTCTAAACTTCCCTACACTTTAGTATAAACTTTTGTAAAACTTCCAAAAGTTTCCGAACTGTGTGCCGATTATAATATTATGAACACATTAGTTAGGAAAAAGTAATGGAAGAATTTAATGCCAAGAAAGCCCGTCAGGGAGACCACGAGGATTTAGCGGGTATTCCGTTTTATTCACGTTCTGTGAGCCTGTTGGATTCAGATCCTCTGGAAGAGATTTTTGCACTGAATGTCGGCGATTTTCTCACCGAGCACCTTATCAACCCTGAACTTGCTAAAAAGATTGGCATGAAGGTTAAGAATAAAAATGAAAGCCTTAAAGACCAACTTCAAGAGTTGATAGGAATATATTCCATTAACAATACATTAATGCTGCTTGGTTTTGAGAGCGATGAAGAGCAGGTTATCTATGATTCTATAGCAAAAACAATGGCGCTTATGCTTTCTTTGGATGAGTGTAATATATATCTTGCAAAACGTGATGAAGACATTAAAATGTGCGGTACTTCAAAGGTTGAAACATCCGCTCATAAGGGTGTTCCCGACTATGTCATAAATTGTTGGAAAGAAAAACAGAGTGTTTTAATTTCAGGTGAAGGTGTAGAAGTTCAGGCGTTTCCTATGAAAAATAACTTTGAATGTATAGGCGCGTTTGAGGTTATACGTTCTGCAAAAAAACCTTTGGAAAAAGAGTTCTGCGAGCTTATGGAAATTACTGCAGGTCTTTTTGTGACTTCTTTAGGGCTTCAAAAGCTTATAGATGAAGTAAAAAGAGTTATGAAATCCAAAGTGGTTTCGACAAGCGAGCTTCAGAATCTCCGTGCGCAGTTAACCGCTATAATAGGTGACCTTGGCGACCAACAGCAGTCTTTTGTGGAAATATTGGCTGTAGCGGTGGACAAAAAAGGTTCTTATGAGCGAAACCACTCTAAGCATACGGCCGAACTTTCCCGCAAGCTGTGTGAACATTTGGGCTTGAACGAAAAAACTACAGATTTAATATACTATGCGGGACTACTGCAAAATATAGGACACATTACTCTGAGTGAAGATATTTTCTCTAAAAAAGGAAAACTCACGGAAGAGGAATGGAAAAAGCTTCAAGATTCTCCTAATGCAGGAGTGAGCCTTCTTATGAATATAAACTTCCTTTCAGAAGTTGTTCCTTATGTTCATTATCAAAAAGAACGTTGGGACGGCAACGGCGTTCCCGAAGGCCTCAAGAGTCAGTCAATTCCGTTTGGTTCGAGAATCATAGCTCTTGCGGATGCTTATTGTGCACTGTGCGAAGAGCGTCCTCACAGACCTGCGCTTTCAAGCGAAGAGGCGATGGGAATTCTCCAAAAAGAAGCAGGGGTAAAATGGGACCCTATTGTGGTTCAGGCTCTTGCCGAATTGGAAAAATAGAAAACCCGCTCTGTCCGCTTTTTTAGGTATAGGGAAAAGCAAAGCGCTTCTTACTTTCCGTTTTTGCGCTGCTCTTTGTAGCCGTATAAGAAGTAGATGACGATGCCTATAGCCACCCATATCGGGAAAAGTATAGTAGAGACAGTAAGGTACTTCATTGAGTATATCATTAAACCTCCGCAGGAAAGTATGCCGAGAATAGGCATTAGGGGAACCCAAGGAACCTTAAAGGGTCTTGGCCTGTCAGGGTCTGTTTTTCTTAAGATAAGAACTGCTATGCAGATAATTATAAATGAAGCAAATGTGCCGAAATTGCACAGTTCCGCTGATATGTTTATATCCATAAACAGTGTACCCAGTGCAACTACGATAAAAGATGCCCATGTGATTATATGGGGTGTTTTGTATTTCGGATGCACTTTTTGAAAATATTTCGGCAGGAATTTGTCTCTGCTCATTGCAAAAAGTATTCTTGTTGTGCCCAGTTGGTAAACAAGCAGAACCGAGGTTAATCCTGTCAGCGCACCAAGCGATATTAAACCTGCGACCCAATCCTGATTAACCATTCTCATGGCGTGCGCTATCGGCGCATGGATATCTATGCTTGAAGTGGGAGACATACCTGTCAGGACAAGGGCTACCAATACGTAGAGAACAGTACATCCTGCAAGTGTACCCAATAGACCTATCGGAAGGTCGCGTTGGGGATTTTTTGTTTCCTCGGACGCTGTAGATATGGCGTCAAAACCCACGAAGGCGAAGAATATTATAAACGCACCCATAAACACTCCTTTAAAACCGTTTGGCATAAAGGGCGTCCAGTTTTCAGGTCTTACATAGAATGCTCCTACTACAATAAACAGAAGTATGACAGCAAGTTTTATGAAGACCATTATTCCCGCAACCTTGGTTGATTCCTTAACTCCCCGTACAAGAAAGAATGTGACTATAAAAAGAATTAAAATAGCAGGTATATTAATGCAAATCGGGATGGTGTCAAAGAGTCTTGGAATTTCCGTTTCGGGGTTTAATCCGTTTTTCTTGCAGAAAGCAACAGCGCTTATGTAATCATTAACAAGCCAGACAGGAGGGTTGACCAACCAAGAGGGCAGAACGTGTGAAAAACCTTTTAAAAATTCCAGAAAATATCCTGTCCACGCACTTGCTACCGTTATGTTGCCAATTGCGTACTCTAGCATTAATATCCAACCGACTACCCAGGCAAGGAATTCGCCCAT
>Ga0153944_1000120_pt1 | contig 33178 bp, 30 predicted proteins | sample TSNJ028MetaG_FD_104703 | JGI IMG/M metagenome (GOLD analysis project Ga0153944, IMG submission 104703) | Attine ant fungus gardens microbial communities from New Jersey, USA - TSNJ028 MetaG | ecosystem: Host-associated > Fungi > Mycelium > Unclassified | place: USA: New Jersey, Wharton State... | reverse complement strand
TAAATATGCTCGGTTCTTAAATATCTATGATTTTTTTGCCCAGAAACAAAGGCTAAGCGTCCCAGCCCGCATTCCGCTAACCGGGCCGGAAGCCAGAGCGGCCGGGCAGCAGCAGAAACGGGCGCCGGAAATACTTGTTAGTGTAACGCCCCTTTGTTAATTTTATTTAGCATTATTAATATGCTGCCGCTCCAATTCATTGATCAAATCAACTTTCGGTGCCGATCCGCCGCCCGCGAAATCGCATTCCAGCCAGATATCTACCAGATACTTGGCAAGCTCCACCCCGATCACGCGTTCTCCCATGCACATAATCTGTGCATCATTGCTCTTACGCGAACGTTCCGTCGAAAAAGGGTCGTGGCATACAGCCGCCCTGATACCCGGAACCTTATTGGCACAGATAGCCATTCCGATGCCGGTCCCGCACACAAGGATTCCCCTGTCAAATTCACCGGAAGCCACCGCATCCGCCGCCTTGTATGCGACCTCGGGATACAGCACCACTTCACCCTTACCCGCTCCGAAATCTTCGTATGCAATACCTTTACTATCCAGATGTTTCATAATCTCTACTTTCAGCGCATAAGCCGCCTCGTCACATCCTATCGCAATCTTCATATTGACCTCCTTACATTTTATACTTGCATAATATACCTTTATTTTAACTTTGTCCAGTTTCAATATGTTTTGCTTCAATTTTTCACAAAAAAATTGCCAATTCCAAAGAATTGAGGAGCGCCCACGGCACTCCTCCCTCTTTAGAACGTATAGTGGCAAAACGGCCTATTTCATATATTCTGCCGCATTCTCTTTGGTTACCAGCACGAATGGAACCATAATTTCTTTTTCCATTGCATCACCGTTAATTGCTTTTTTAATCTGTTCAATGGCGGCATCTACCTGACCAACGCCATCCTGAAGTATGGTTGCACCCATTTCGCCTGCCTCTACCATGGCGATCGGATTCTCGTTTCCGTCAACGCCGACGCATACAATATCGGATCTGCCGGCATCGTTGCAAACCTTCTGAGCCGCAGAAGACATATCGTCATTGTCACAGATGATCGCCTTTAATTCATCACCGTATTTGTTCATCATATCGGTAGCCACATTAGCAGCCTTATCAGCCGCCCATTCACATGGGAAATCGCCAACCGATTCAAACTTGTCATTTTGAGACATGATATTTTCAATTCCTTCACCACGCTGTATCTGTGCTGAGTTGCCGATAATTCCCTGACAGTGTGCATATTTACCACCGTCCGGCACCTGATCGATCACCCACTTTGCCAGCATTTCTCCTGCCTCTACATCATCTGAGCCAGAATAACAAGCTGCCAGGTCATCGGTACTGTCGGTTTTTGAATTGACTACCAGAACCTCAATCCCTTCGTCAACCAGCTTAGTCAGCGCCGGATCGGAAGCGGTTGACTCAGCCGGTAAAATAATTACATAATCACACTTTTTGGCAATACACTCGTCCGCGCGGTCGATCTGTTTCGCTGCATCCGTTTCACCATCCAGAACTCCTGTCCAGTCATCAATTACGCCATCGGCAACCAGCCCGTCCAGAGTCGTCTTGGCATAGTCGTTGATCGGAGCGTGAAAGGGATCGACGATGTTTTTAGAAATGTAGCCAACGATAATCTTACCATCACCATTCACATCTCCGGCCTTTGTCGCTTCTGTTTTTGCTTCCCCGGAATCAGAACTACTTCCCGAGTCAGTGCTGTCCGAACCACTACCGCATCCGGCAGCCAAGGCTACTGTCATTACAACACTCATTACCACGCCTAACACTCTTTTTTTCATAATTACCCTCCTTAAATTTAGTGTTTTATTTTGAGAGGCTTTGCCTCTAACACCCTACTATGCATTTTTCTTATTCATAATCATGTCTACCAATACCGCCAGAATAATAACCGCACCCTTAGTCATGGACTGATAATAAGAATCAATGCCGATAAGATTCATTCCGTTATAAATAAAACCAATGATAAAGATTCCCATAAACACACCGGGAATGGTAGTTACGCCACCGGCGAAGGATGTCCCGCCGAGCACGCAGGCCGCCACCGCATCAGTCTCATATCCGACACCGATGTTGGACTGTGCCGATGCTGTCTTGGCCGTAAAGATGATTCCGGCAACTCCGGCCAGAAAGCCGGAGATGGTATAAACGGCAGTTTTAGTTTTTAGAACGCTGACACCGGATGCAATTGCCGCCTGCATATTGTCACCGACCGCAAATATGTAACGTCCGAACTTGGTCCAGTGCACCACCAGATACATAATTACCGTAACAATCACAAGCATGACGATCGGAAACGGAATGGGACCCAGCTTAAAAGAGTAAATCCGTTTAAACGTGTCATCCGTCAGCGGAATCGCCTGTCCGCCGCTGACCACCTGAGCCAATCCTCTGATGATCAACTGGGTCGAAAGTGTGACTACAAAAGGAAACATATTAAATTTAGAAATTAAAAACCCATTTATAAAACCCCATAACGTTGAGATAGCCAGCGCGGCCAGGCAGGCAGACAGGATCCCCCACCCCCGGTTGGTGATCAGCTGTCCCAGAGTACAGCTTACCAAAGCCAGCTGAGCCCCTACCGACAGATCGATTCCTTCAGTCGTGATCGCCAGACACATGCCAAACGAAATCATCGCATTAATGGAAACCTGCGTTGCAACATTCAGCATATTGCCGCCGCTGCGGAAAGCCGGTTCTATAACCGATATCACCACCACCATAAACAGCAGGATAACGCCGATTCCGTACTTTCCCATGAACATCCGGAAATTTTCTCTTTCCATTCCCAAGATCTTTCCCTCTTTTTTTGCCATTTCCTAATCCTCCTAATCCTGTCCGAATGCTTTGCCCAGAATCACTTCCTGGTCGACTGAGCCGTTTAATATTTCCGCCCGCGTGATTTCACCGTTTATTTCGCCTTCATGGTAAATCAAAATCCGGTCACTCATCCCCATTACTTCGGGGAGCTCCGAAGATATCATAATAACAGCCATACCTTTGGCAGCAAATTCACTCATCAAACTGTGGATTTCCGATTTGGCACCGACGTCTACCCCTCTGGTGGGCTCGTCCAGAATCAAAACCTTCGGATTTGCCATCAGCCATTTTGCCAGGACTACTTTCTGCTGATTGCCGCCACTCAGAGAAATGGCGTCATGATCGATACTGGCCGCTTTCAGCTGCAGGAGCCTGCCCATCTCTACACATTCTTTTTCTTCCCGCCGTTTATTCAAAAGCAACCCTTTTTGGTTCATCGGCAGGGTTGGCAGAACCATGTTTTCCCTGATTGCCCGATGCAGCGATAAACCGTAATTCTTGCGGTCTTCGTTGACCATGCAGATACCATATTTGATAGCTTGCTGCGGTTTCTTGATCTTAATTTCCTTACCTTCCAGATACAGCCGTCCGCTTTCAATCGGATCCATCCCAAAGATCGCCCGCATGGTCTCGCTGCGCCCTGATCCCACCAGACCGGAGATACCAAGTATCTCCCCTTTGCGCACTGCAAAAGAAATATTCTTGAACCCGTTTCCAGTGAGCCCGTCTACCTCAAATACAACCTCACCGATCTCGGTATCAACCTTCGGGAACACATTCGTCACTTTGCGCCCGACCATCATGGAGATTAATTCATCTTTTGTCACCTCTCGGATTTCCTTTTCATCAATATACTGCCCATCCCGGAAAATCGAAACCCGGTCACTAATCTGAAAAATCTCTTCCATCCGGTGTGATATATATATGATGGCCACCCCTTTTTCTTTGAGTTCACGGATGGTTTTAAACAATTTCTCGGTCTCTTCGCTGTCCAGCGACGAAGTCGGTTCATCCATGATGATCAGACGTGAATTGCACGATACCGCTTTGATGATCTCAACCATCTGCATCTGCGCCAGTGTCAGCTTCTTCATCAAAGTCCGGGGAGCATCATGAAAATCAAATTTCTCAAGGATTTCCCTGGCTCTCTCGTCCTGAGCCTTTTTATTGAGAAATATCCCTTTGGTATCCTCCCGTTTCAGAAAAATGTTCTCCGCTATAGTCAGGTGCGGCTCCGTATTCAGCTCCTGATGGATCATAGAGATACCCGCTTTCAATGCCTCGACCGGTCCCCGGACATGATACGGCATACCTTCAAACGTAATCTCACCCGCATCCTGCTGATGCAGTCCGATGATGCACTTCATTAAGGTAGACTTTCCCGCGCCGTTCTCACCCAGTAAAGCATGCACCTCACCCGGACGGATGTGCAGCTGCACATCCTTTAATGCCTGCGTTCCGCCAAATGCTTTTGATATGCCATGACACTCCAGCACATACTCAGGGTTCTTCTTTGGCTGTTCACCCAAATCACTCACCTCTTTCTCATCCTTGTCTCCCCAGCAAAGTTATTTTTTCAATTACCGTCCTGCTCTCCTGGTACATATCTTTAAATAAATGATAATACTCTCTGTACACTTCATGATTTGCTGCATTCGGTTCGATAATCTCCTCTTCAAACTTCACATGCCGGGCACATCCTTCGGCGATATTCCGATATGTACCGGCTCCGTGTCCGGCCGCTATGGCCGCTCCCAGCCCCGCCTGTTCCCGTGTTCGGCTGATCTTGACCGGCAGGTTAAAAACATCCGCCTGTATCTGCAGCCACGGACGGCTCCTCGCCGCCCCGCCCGAGGCAATCAGAATATCCTTAGTCAGCCCCAGATCCCGGCACACCTCAATGCACTGGTTAAGAGCATATGTAACACCTTCCATCACTGCCCGGGACATTTCCTCCCGGCTGGTATTGATATTTAAGCCCACAAAAGCTCCGCTGATATTAGGATTCAGATGCGGTGTACGCTCTCCGTTTAAGTACGGCAGGAACAGCAGACCGCCGCTGCCCGGTTTGATGCCGGCAATCTTCTCATTCAAGGCATCATAATCATACCGTTCAAATAAATTATTAAACCATTTATAGGACATCCCGGCACTCATGATCGCCCCCATGGTAAACCACTGTCCTGCCTTATATCCGCAGAAAGTGTTGGTGTTTAACGAGGGGTTCATCACCGGCTTATCACACTGAAAGGAAACCTGTCCGCTGGTGCCTATGTTGACGCAGGCATCTCCGATCTCAATCGCACCGTTGCCGATACACTGCATGACCTGATCACCGCCTCCGGCCACCACCACAGTACCTGCAGCCAGTCCGGTATCCAGAGCCGCCGTCCGGCTTACGATACCAATCGCCTGTGAAGTTTCATAGCACTGCGGCAGTATCTCTCTATCAACATCCATTCTCGTGAGAATTTCCTCTGACCACCTGCTGTTCCGAATATCAAACAGCAAGGTTGCAGAAGCGTCGGAAAAATCGCTGGATATCTCACCGGTCAGTTTAAACTTAATATAGTCTTTCGGCAGCATTACATACCGTATTTTTTCATATTTGGCCGGCTCATTTTCACGGATCCATAAAAGCGACGGCAGCAAAAAGCCGGTATAGATCGGATTGCCAACAAGCTCTTTGATCCTCCGGATACCCAGAATCCGCTTAATTTCTTCCACCTGATTTGATGACCTGGCATCATTATGCAGGATCGCCGGACGGATCACCTGATGGTTTTTATCAAGCGCTACCAGTCCGTGCATCTGTCCCGCAAAACTAATTCCCCTTATTTCGCTTTTATCGATTCTCACATGCTTAAAAATACTTGCTATAGTATCTTTACATGCTTCCCACCATTCCTCCGGATCGTGATCTACATAGCCTTTTTTCGGAGTGGAAAAATTATAGCTTTTGCTGTCGGTAAAGACTTCATTTCCCTCTTCTTCAATTAGCACCGATTTTAAAAATGATGTCCCGATATCAATTCCTAATAAATAGCCCATTATGAACTCCTATTCCTATAATTAGTAGAAAAATTATCTTAAAAATCCAAACTGCATTCCAGCTACAAAGGTATCTCCCAGTCCGATTGTATATCTGGGCCGTTCCATATACCGGGAGGGCACCAGTATAGCATGCTGTTTTAACCGGAGGTTCTGAAGCTCTTCATAAAATCTCAATCCCGTCTCACTCAGGGCTAGTTCCAGGGTTTCGCAGCAGTCCTCAAAAGTACCGTATCTTCCTGTTCTGGCCCGTGTGCCGGACATCAGATTCCCCATCGTCAAACCCAGTTCTATATTCACTTTGCCAGGATCCTGCCCATAGTACATCGAATAATCTTTTGTGTGCAGCACGAAGCCTTTGACCGGAAAAGTTTCCAGCATACGGTCAAGACAGCTGATAACTGTACCAATGTCGTCCTTATCCACTGTAATGCCAGACCTCTCCGCAAAATCCACCAATTCCTCTTCGTTCATTCCCATTATATCAATATAGTCAGCCAAGGCACCATAAACGTAATCTCTGGCAGCGGAGCTGAAATAATGAGCACTTTCAAGATATATGAACAAGTACGGATTCTTATCTTTCAGGCACCTATAGTGGCCGCTCAACTCATTAACCCGCTCTTTCAGTACAGCCAGATCCAGGATTGCATTAAAACCGGATACACCGTACGAACAGATCATTTCCGCATGTTCTTCCAGATACTTCATGAAAGACGGTTCCACCGGAAGATCTTTATGCACCTGATCATAGTCGATGATCACCCGGTTGGACAGCGGCACCCGGCTGTCTTTATTGCCGACGTGAATCTTTCCCCCCTTAGTGAACTGCATAATCAGATGAATCAACGCCGGCATGCCGGTCTGCGTCTGATCAACCGGAACTCTTTCACCGTTCTTCACTGCCTCTGCCCCCCCGCAAGCCAGGAAATTCAAAACCTCTTCAGAAGTATCCGTAATATGTATCAGCGCCGGCACCCCCATGGCTCCAAGCGCAGCGGCACCCTGTGCACAGGTTCCGCCCAGCCCGTATTGGAAGTTAAATCGTCTCATAATTTCAGCCACAACTTCCGCATTATCAACTTCCACTTCTCCGCCCATACCATTCAGTGCAAAGAAACACACCACTCGCGCAAGATCTTCCATACAGGAAATAACCTCACCCTCAGCAAATGCCGGCGGGCTCTTTAAATACTCCTCAAGGAGCCGGTTAAATTCCTCTTCATCCCATTCAACCACAACATCCAGATTGCTTGTATATCCCAGAGCAGGACGTTTACCGGACTGGTAACACCGCTTTGTGATCACCTCCGCCTCCTCCAGGCAGGCTAAATATTTATCCGTATATCCCATCTTTTCCCTCGTTTTACAATTTGTATTCACTCAGCATAATCTCGATATCATCAATATCTTCCAAATCGTTCTTCACCATTTTCTCATCCGACACGATGCTGTCATAATTCTTTACGATATAGAGCAGGGCATCATTAACTGCCATTTCAAGCAAATGGGAGTCGGCATTGCCGCCAATTGGAATCTTCTTCATCTCTTTTACATGTATCAGGCAATCAGCATATGCTGTCAGCGAAGTCTGGCTCTCACCCGAGATTACGATCGCCCGCATGTTATTCCTCCCTGCCAGCTCCATAGCCTGTACGACCTGCTTTGACATTCCTGACCGGGAAATGGCTAAAATAGCATCCTCATTAGTGCCCAGCCGGATGTGGTTCAAAAAATGCTCCGGCAGGGACGGATAAATACAGGGAATTCCCAGACGTTCCAGACGAAACCCCAGATCCAGCGCCACCGGATTCGTGTTTCCCGCACCGATCACATAGGAAATTCTACTCTCTTTGAGAATCTGTGCCGCTTTGATCAGAGTGTCCATCTGTATGCTTTCAGCTAGTTTAGCCACTCTTTCCGCAGCAATATCAAAGAGAATCTTGGTGGAGTCAGCAACGCTGTCTTCCTCCAGCTCCAATTGCCTTTTACCGGCATCCCGTGACATCATCAGGCGCATCTGGTAATACCCCTGATAACCGATATGCTTACACATCCTTACGATCGTCGCCTCGCTGGTCTTGCTTTTCTTCGCCAGTTCGGTTATATTCAGCAGCAGCGCATCCTGAAAATTCGTCAGAATAAAATCCGCCACTTTCCGTTCCGCCGAGAACAGCTCATGGTAGTTATTCTTAATAACTTCGATAACAGAATCTCCGTTTTTGTCCATATCTATGACCACCTTATAATTTTTCTTCTATTATAAGATATAATACTTCACTTTGTCATCATCATTAAATAGTTTTACTTTATGTTCAATCACTTCATTCATCGCTTCTACACTGGCCGGGTACAACTCGAATGGCTCTCTGACCTTCTTGTCTTTCAGCGTGATCCGAAGCTGCTGATAAAATGCATCTTTGATATCAGAAGAAATATTAATCTTATTAATCCCCCGCTTCACCGCCTCGGCAATCTCTTCATCGGCGTTGCCGGAACCACCGTGCAGCACCAGAGGAATGGACACCTTGCTCTTGATTTCCGAGAGGAGATCCTGTTTCAGCTCCGGTTTCATATTCGGAGCATATATCCCGTGCGCTGTCCCGATCGCGATCGCCAGAGTATCACAACCCGTTTCCGCTGCAAACCGAACCGCATCTTCCGGCTGAGTATAAATAATCTCATCTGTACCGCCTTCAGTGTCACCGTCGGTTGTTCCGATGGTTCCCAGTTCGGCCTCAACAGAAACTCCCAGCGGATGAGCCAGTTCGCACACCTTCCTGGTTATTGCAGCATTGTCTTCAAAGGACATATGAGAAGCATCGATCATAACCGAAGTAAAGCCGGTTCTGATTGCCCGCATAATCGGTGCCAGATCACTGTGATCCAGATGAATACATACCGGAAGGGGCGAATTCTGCGCCCGGTCAATACACATTCTCAGGAAACTATCTCCCTGAAATTCCAGTTCTAGTGGATGGATAGCAAGTATTACCGGCGCTTTCAGCCTTTCACACGTGTCCATCACCCCGTTTAGAATCTGTCCTGTCCCAATATTGAACGCCGGTACGGCAAAATTTTGTTCATTGGCCACCTTCAGCAGCTCTTTCATATTCATTAGCATCTCCGATATCCCCCTAGTAGTTATGTAATTAAATCATTTATTGATGTCATCTTATACCAATTGCTATTCATTGTCAATATTTAGTGAAAATTATTTTTATATAACAAGTAAATTTGTATATTTTAGGTATACTAATTCCCATTATTTTGTGATATTATTTAATTATTCCAGTGTTACAATAGTTGTATATAAAAATATTTTTCACCAAATCAATCTAAGCAGTTAAAAAGGAGGAAGATTATGAGCAACATAAGAACTATATTTGAAAAAGGTCAGGGGGTCCTGCAGCTGGTTCCGGCATGGGTGCCGAGAAGTTTCAACGAACCCGGAAGAAGGCTTCGTCTCCACCCGGATGATTATTATGCGTTCGGCATGGACCGCGGCGGCATCTGCGAGAGATGGCTTGGTTCGATCACCGTGGCTCTAAACGGACCAAAGACCGGAGAGACCGAAGGTATGAGCTTCGTATTAGAAGATTCCGCCGGGAAAGAAAAAGCGCTCTTTAAAGATTATGTCGAAGAATTAGGCGCCGATCTGATCGGTGATGCATTAACAGAAAAGTATGGTACGTGGCCTGCTTTTGCCAAGCTTTACGACTACGATAAACCATTGTTCCACCACCTGCACTTGGATGAAGAAAAGGCCGGCCGGATCGGCATGCACGGAAAACCGGAAGCTTACTATTTCCCGCCGCAGTACAATGCCAGCTATTTGGGCAGATTTCCATTAACCTATTTCGGCTTTGATCCTTCCACCGTTAAAGAGGATGTCAAACAGGCCCTGCGCGATTTTGGTGTGAAAGATAATCGGATCACCGAACTTTCACGCGCTTACCGCATCCAACTGGGAACCGGCTGGTATACGCCGGCGGGTGTCATCCACGCCCCGGCATCGGTCGTGACCTTCGAGCCGCAGTGGAACAGCGATGTCAATACGATCATGGAAAATGTAACCATGGGAGAGGTGAATCGGTTAAATCTTCTGACCGACTGTGCACCGGAAGAAGAAAAGAATGATATTGATGCCCTCTTCGATCAGATCGACTGGGAAGAAAGTACCAGAAGCGATTACAAAGAAACCTATTTCCGCGCCCCGAAAGTGAAATCAGAAACCGCGGCGGCGGTGGAGAAATGGGTGGCTTACGCCAACGAATGGGTAGCAGCCAAAGAAGTGACCGTTTTCCCGGGGGAAACCTACATACTGAAAGACCAGGCCTGCTACTGCGCCCTGATCGCACAAGGCCACGGCAAATTCGGCGTATACGGCTGCGAAGCACCGGAGCTGGTCCGCTTTGAAGATATTACCGGTGACGAGTTCTTCGTCAGTGAAAATGCTGCCAAAGCAGGTGTTGCAATCACTAACAACAGCCCTTACCAGCCTCTGGTCATCCTGCAGAACTTTGCTAATAATAACCCCGAAGTACCTGCAGAAGTATAAGAAATTTGAGTACAATAGGCGAAACAGTTTAATAACCACTTCGCCTATTGTACGATCTCTTTCTCGAATTTTAAGAATATTTCTTTGATAATCTGATTTAGAAAAAATCATACCGGCACCCATTATCAACGCGCCGATAATCCCTACAATCAGAGATATTCCAATCTGTTAAATATGATTCTTCTCTCACCTTTTGTTCAGCAGCCAATCTTTTTTTAGCATCCTCGATAGCTTCACCTTCCTTTGTCAGGAAGGAATCCACAAATTTATCGGTGACTTTGGTAAAGCTGCCCACGACACCTTCCTCAATTTTCTTGTACCCGCCTACAACGGCTCTCTCGATTTTCTCATTTGCTTCCACCAATTTTGACTTTGCCATTTCTATTTACCTCCTTTATGATTTGAACAACCTACTTCAAACCCCTGCAGACAGGGATTAGGTCAATCATTCGATAGCTGTATTCTACCGAGAAGTTGTTTACAAATTGATTATGAAATGTTTGAGAATTATTAAAATGTAATCGAAAAAGTATTGACTATTACGTTGCGTTATAGTATATGATGATATTTGCAAGGGAGATGATGAAAATGAATGCAAATAAGGTAGCTGAAATAACAGGTGTAAGCGTGCGCACGCTTCATCATTATGACACAATTTCACTTCTTAGTCCGCGCCGTAATCCGGAAAACGGCTATCGTGAATATAGCGACGAGGATTTGGATAAGCTGCAGCAAATCCTGTTTTTTAAGGAGTGTGGATTCTCGCTTGCAAAAATCAAGGAGCTTTTGGATAATCCAGACTTTGATAGAGAGAAAGCTTTTGAGTTACAAAAAAAGTATCTTCTGCATAAAAAGAAACGTATCAATTTAATGCTTAAAACCCTTGATAAATCAACAAAAAATATGAAAGGAGAAACAACAATGAGCCAAAAAGATAAATTTAATGGATTTGATTTCACAAATAATCCGTATGAAGAAGAAGCACGCCATTTATGGGGTGATGAGGTTGTAGAGCAGAGCAGCGCCCATATAGACTCATTGTCACAGAGTGAACAAAACGCTCTGGCAAAAGGCATGAATGATTTGTTCATTGAGCTGGCAGAAATAAAGCATGAAAGTCCTGATTCCGAAGCCGCACAAAAAGCTATGGCAAAAATGTACAGCTATTTCAACTCCGGCTTAGGCTGCAAGTACACGTTGGAAGCTTTCACAGAAGTTGGTCAAATGTATATCTCTGATGAAAGATTTACAGCAAACGTGGATAAGTATGGCAAAGGACTTTCAAAATTTCTGGCCGCAGCTATGGAAGTATATTCCAAAAGGCAGAAATAATAGTGAGAAATTGTAGAAAACTGTATAGCGCGGATGGTTTCACGGATCGTGCAGGATTGGCTGTACATCCGCGGACTGTCCGCGGATGTATTGTCAATTGTCTTGATTTTTTGCCACATCATTTCGTCCCGTCAGCATAATATTTAAAATTTCCAGGTCAGTGGACTTCATTCCGACCCGGCCCACATGCCCGATATTTTGAATTGTCTGTTCCACATCCTGCTGTACCAGTCCTTCTCCGTCCCGGAATACCCGGTTAAATGTCCCCATATGATGAGCCAGTATGGCCGCTTCTACTGCCGATGCTATTTTAGCCGCACAGGAGGGTTTCGCACCATCACAGACCATGCCGCCTACATTGGCAATGGTATTGATAATAGTATTGCCAATTTCCTCATATCCCCCGCCGTGAAGATAAGTAATTGCCGCTCCGCTTCCACAGGCAGCGCATACAACACCGCAGTAAGCTGAGAGACTGCCGATATATTTTTTCTGGTGCAGGGCGATTAAATTACTGATTACCAATGCCCGATATAGCTTCTCTTTAGGCACACCCAATTCTTTTGCATATTCAATAACGGGTAAAGATGCTGTCATTCCCTGATTTCCACTGCCGGAATTGATCACTACAGGCATGGAGCAGCCGCTCATCCGCGCATCTGATCCTGCTGCAGCTCTGGCTCTTGCCCTTACCTTCACATCATCGCCGTAAATCTCAAGCAGTGTTTTCCCGACACTGACCCCCCACTGGCCTTCCAGCCCTTCATCTGAAATAGCGGAATTCATCTCAATCTGGTTATACAGCACTTCTTCTATGTCCTTCAGGTCTGCGGTATCCGCAAATTCAAGAATGTCACGGACATTGAGCAGGCTCTTATCGGCTACAGTATGACCGCCGCACTGGTCTGTATCTGCCTTCATCAGATCTTTGCCATCTACACTCATTCGTATGATATTGGTGTGAATATGTTCTATTTCAACCTCGGCACTGTGTTCTCCGGCAGATACCTTTGCCAGAAGATACAGATTTTCAACATCCTCTGCCAGCACACAACTGCAATATCCGGTTCCGATCAATTCCTTTGTTTCAGCTTTTACTTCGGAATCTATGCCTTCCAGCACCTCCAGATTTCTATCTGCATCGCCGCCCAGCACTCCTAAAATAGCTGCCGCTTCAATCCCTTTCAATCCTCCCGCATTTGGCACGATAACACCCTGTACATTTTTCACAATATTCCCGCTGCAATGCATCTCAATTTTCTCAGGCCGGCATCCCAAAAGAGATACTGCCTTTGCAGAAGCAAATGCAATCGCAATCGGCTCTGTACAGCCCAAAGCCGGCACTAATTCTGTATTTAAAATATCTGTATAACACTCATAAATTTCCCGCTTCATCCTCTTAACCTCCACAACTTTTTTCTTGTTAATATTGCAGCAACTAGGAATTATAATATCATAAATAAACAATATTGCAATCTTAACCACAATATTATCGTGAAAATGAAAAGCTTGATTTGTTCGGCAGAACGCATATAATAGGCTTATACCATCGGCGTGGTGTGGTTTGACCGCATGTGGATAATACCCATAGACGCAGACAAGCCCGCTGATGGGCGGGTGAAGAATCGCCACCACCCGAAGAAATCACAGTTTATCACGGACAGGAGGGATGACGAATGCCACGGGTATTTTTGATTGAGGACGATAAGGCAATTGCAAAAAACCTTGTGCTTTTACTGCGTTCAGAGGGATTTACAGTCACACATGCCCCCACGCGGGGGGAGGCCCTTGCCATGCTTGACGGGCAAAAATTTGATTTGGCGTTGATTGATATATCTCTGCCTGATGGAAATGGTTTTACCGTTTGCACAGAAATCAAAGAAACACAAGATATTCCCGTTATCTTTCTAACGGCTTCCGGCGACGAAGCAAGTGTTGTAACAGGCCTGAACATAGGCGCGGACGACTATATCACCAAGCCTTTTCGTCCGCGCGAACTGATTGCACGAATCGGAAACGCCCTGCGAAAAAGCAGGCGCTCCGGGTCGGCGTTTGAAGTCGGCGGGCTTCATGTCGATACAGCAAGCGGCGTTGTGAAGAAACACGGGAACGAGGTTTTCCTTTCGGCTTTGGAATACCGCTTGTTGTTGGTATTTATAAACAACCCCAAAAACATTATCACAAGAGGCCGGCTGCTTGACGAATTGTGGGACGCAGCGGGCGAGTTTGTCAATGACAATACATTAACTGTGTACATCAAACGCTTACGGGAGAAGATAGAGGACGACCCCGCGGGCCCGCAAATAATTCTGACCGTTCGCGGAACGGGGTATAGATTGGGGGACGAATATGCTTCGGAATAAGGAGTTTCGGCGGTTTACTATTTTATTCTCCTTAATAGCGGCCGCCTCTGTAACACTTGGTTTTGCAATAAACACGACGGCGGCAATCCTTGGATTTGCTTCTGCCGCCGCCTTTGGTGCGACATTTTTTACCTTTACCAAAGCCCGATACAAACACATTGCGCAGCTTTCAAAACAAATCGACCTTGTGCTTCATAATGCTGATCGTCTGGGTCTTGACGAACCGGACGAAGGCGAACTTTCCATTCTGCACAGCGAGATAACAAAAATGATGTTGCGCATTCGGGAGCAAAACGACGCGTTAAAAAAAGAAAAAGAACATCTTGCCGATTCATTAGCCGACATATCCCACCAACTCCGCACCCCGCTCACATCCGCGAACCTCATTCTGTCATTGCTTATGAATAACCCTGATGAAAATGAGCGGAAAGCATTTGTGCGGGAAGCAGAGGAATTACTTGTGCGGATGGATTGGCTGATTACTTCCCTATTGAAATTATCCCGCTTAGACGCGGGCGTTGTTGTATTCCAAAGCGAACCGACAGGGGTAAACGACTTGATATGCGCTGCGCTTCGTCCACTCCTAATTCCAATGGAACTTCACAATATTGATTTGCAAATAGACATGCCGAAAGGGGTAATTATTCAGGGCGATTCGGGGTGGCTTTCGGAAGCAATTCAAAATATCCTCAAAAATTGCATGGAAAGCGCGGGCGAGAATGGAAAGATTGAAATTATCTGCACGGATAACCCGCTGTTTACCGAGATTGACATTCACGACAGCGGCGCGGGCTTTGAAAAAGAAGATTTACCCCGCCTGTTTGACAGATTTTATCGGGGGAAAAGCACAAACGCTACAGGATATGGGATTGGACTGGCTCTCTGCAAGATGATTATAACACGGCAGGGCGGGATGATTACCGCAAAAAACCACCCGCAGGGCGGCGCGATATTTGCCATCCGTTTTCCAAAGTGACGAATCTCTCACCGAAAAGTCACAAAGATGTAAGTTGATATCTTTATTATAGAGGTAACTTATTAAGGAGAAAGGAAACTCACATAATGGAACTAATAAAAATCGAAAATCTATGCAAGGTCTACGGTGAGGGTGAAAATCAAGTTACCGCGCTCGACAATGTTTCGCTTACAATCGAAAAGGGGGATTTTACAGCAATCATCGGTTCCTCCGGCTCCGGCAAATCCACATTGCTTCACATTATCGGCGGCGTTGACGTGCCGACAAGCGGAAAGATGTATTTGGATGGACAGGACGTATACGCTCAAAGCAATAATAAACTTGCTATCTTCCGCAGAAGGCAGGTCGGGCTGATTTACCAGTTCCACAACCTCATTCCCACTCTGAATGTGGTGGAAAATATCACCTTACCTATACTGATGGACAAGCGGCAGGTCAACGAGGAACGGCTGAATAATTTATTGGAACTGCTTGGGCTAAAAGACCGTAAGACACATTTACCCAATCAGCTTTCGGGCGGTCAGCAACAGCGTGTTTCCGTAGGGCGTGCTTTGATGAATGCCCCGGCGGTCATGCTTGCCGATGAACCCACGGGCAGTTTGGACAGCCGGAATGGGCATGAAATCATCAATTTGCTGAAATTAAGCAATAAAAAGTATAGACAGACCCTTATTGTCGTCACGCATGACGAAAATATCGCTCTGCAAGCAGATCGCATTGTCGGCATATCAGACGGTAAAGTGGTGCGGGATGAGAGGGTGCGGCTATGAACATTTTTAATAAAATCACCCTGCAAAGTATGAAAAAGAGCCGCACACGAACGATTGTAACGGTTATCGGCGTTGTTCTGTCTGCCGCCATGATTACAGCAGTTGCTAGCTTTGCCGTGTCCCTGCAAAGCTATATGATAAAAGGTGCTGCTGCCAAATATGGTAATTGGCATATTGAACTCCCGGACACAGATTCCTCTTTTGTGCTGGAACAGGCAGAAGACAGCCGCGTAGAAAATACTGTGGCGCTGCAGAACATCGGCTATGCCACACTGGAAGGCGGACAAAATCCCGACAAGCCATATCTTTTTATTACCGGATGGAACGAGGAAGCCTTGGATGCTCTGCCCATCAAGCTGCTTTCCGGCAGACTTCCGGAGAACAATAGCGAGGTGTTGATACCGGCTCATATTGCGGCAAACGGCGGCGTGAAAATTTCGGTGGGCGAAACACTTACCCTCTCTGCCGGCAACCGCATGAGCGGCGATCAGAAGCTCAGCCAGCACGATTCGTATTATACCGGAGAAGAAACGCTTGTACCCACGACAGAGAAAACATATACGGTTGTCGGCATCTGCCAACGACCGGCAATCGAGGAGTCCGCTGCACCCGGATACACTCTAATCACAACAGAGGATTCCGCCGCAGCGGACAATCTTACTGTATTTATCACGTTGAAAAACCCATATCAAGTTCATTCTTATGCAGACAGCCTATCAGACAATGACCGTTACATTTTGAACGATAACATACTGCGTTTTATGGGACTTTCAGGGGAAAAGATGATTATGGTTCTCCTGTACTCAATTGGCGGCATTTTGATTGCCCTGGTTATGCTGGGCTCGGTATTCCTGATTTATAATTCATTTAACATCTCATTGAATGAACGTACACACCAATTTGGAATTCTCATGTCGGTAGGCGCCACGGAAAAACAGCTGCGTAATTCTGTGCTGTTCGAGGGACTTTGCATCGGCACAATCGGCATTCCGCTGGGCATTTTGGTCGGGATACCAAGCATTATGCTCGTACTTTCTCTTGCGGCAAAAAATTTCGCAAATATTATGTATGACAATGTATCGTTGACTTTGGTGGTGTCTATTCCTGCCCTTATTGCTGCGGCGGTCATCAGTATGATCACCATTCTGATTTCAGCCTATATTCCGGCAAAGAAAGCCGCACGCACGCCCGTGATGGAGTGTATCCGCCAGACAAACGAGGTCAAAGTGGAAGCCAAAGCAGTAAGAACATCAAAGCTGGCAAAATGCTTTTATGGGTTGGAGGGAACACTTGCGTTAAAGAACTTTAAGAGAAACAGGCGGCGTTACCGCAGCATTATCCTTTCGCTTACGTTAAGTGTCGTATTGTTTGTGTCTGCAAACTCTTTCGGAACCTATCTGAATCAGATTGGGCAAAATTCATCTCAGGTAGTGGAAGACTATGACATCTGTTTTTATACACGGGACATGGAGGAAAGCGAGCTCTTGCAGCTTTATAATAAACTGAAAACTGCCGCCGGCATCACCGAAAGCTCTCATCAGGCACTTTCAACCTATTCCTGCGTGCTCAATACAAGTGATTTGCCAAGTTATTTTTTTGACGAGTACGGCGAGCCCATCGGTTATGATGGGGCAAGTGAAACGGCAGAAGTGCTGTTGGATATTCAGTTTGTTGAGGACAGCGTCTATCTGAACCTGCTCGAAGGCCTCGGCCTGTCCGCAGAGCAATACACCGGGCAGGACAAAGAAATGATCATGGCTGGAATACTGCCCGGGCGTTGGTATAAGCAGGAGCAGCCTATGAAATTTACGCTCCGCTCCAAGACCGGGGATCAGACGAAAACGATCCGTGCAACCTTTGTAAAAGACTACCCTGATCTGCTGCCCGCGGAACCAGGTGAATGGCCCGGATACTCTCTTATGGTAATCGCCCCTTATGAGGTAAAACCGCAGTTTGACACACTAGGTGCGACTGTAAAGCCTACAAAACTGGGCATGACCTTCAAGTCAGAAAATCCCGGTCAGTCTACATCTAAGATGCAGACGATCATTGATGGAGCCGGCATTACCGCCGACTATACTCTGTACAATATCTATGAGATACTGGAGGAAAACCGCAACACCATCTTCATTGTCAATCTGTTCTCGGGTGTTTTTACCATTATGGTTTCATTAATTGCGGTTGCTAATGTGTTTAATACGATTTCCACCAACATCAAACTGCGGAGGCGGGAGCTTGCCATGCTTCGCTCTGTGGGGATGTCTGACCGTGATTTCCAAAAGATGATGAATTACGAGTGTGCCTTTTATGGCATAAGGACGTTGCTGTTCGGGCTTCCAATAGCGGGAATCATCTCTGGGTTGATTTACAAAGGGCTAATCATAGGCGGAGCGGACATCGGTTTTACGTTCCCGTGGAGCAGTATCGGAATCAGCGTGTTCTGCGTGTTCCTTGTGGTTTTCATTACAATGCTGTATGCCATTAGCAAGATAAAAAAAGAAAATATTATTGATGTGCTTCGTGATGATATGACTTGATGTACACATATTGGTGGGACTTATTTTGCACCAGTAAGGGATTTCCGGCTGCACCGGAATCTCATCCGAAGAGCAGGAGTCCCTTGCTGGTGTAATAGAACCATATGACTATTTATTTCCGATAAGCGATCTCATTCCATCTAAGCTCATTCTTAAACTGACGTATATTGGTATCTTTATCGATGAATACCGCTTCGATTCCCATCGCTGCCGCCCAGTCTCCCATCTGCTCAGAGGTCAGATCATAGGAAAATGCGGTATGATGAGCACCACCTGCAAGGATCCACGCCTCCGCGCCGGTTGCCAGATTCGGCGCCGGTGTCCAGAACGCCGTTGCTACCGGCAGCTTCGGCATTGGCTTTTCAGTCTTCTTGCAGTTCACATCATTGATGATCAGACGGAAACGATCCCCCAAGTCAATCAGTGAGGTGGCAACACCATGGCCTTCTTTCGCTGTAAATACCAACCGGGCCGGATCTTCTCTGTCGCCCATGGAGAGCGGTTGTTCTTTAATGCTGATCGGCCCGTCGGCAATGGTCGGGCAGACTTCCAGCATATGAGACTGCAGTATGCCTTCTTTGCCAGGAACCAGATTATAAGTATAATCCTCCATGAATGAAGTACCTTTCGCATTCTCGATCCCCTGCGCCATAATCTTCATAACGCGGACCATCGCTGCGGTCTTCCAGTCACCCTCGCCCCCGAAACCATAGCCTTTCTGCATCAGTCTTTGAATTGCCAGACCCGGTAGTTGCTTAAGGCTGCCCAGATCGCCGAAATGAGTTACGATGGCCTGATAATTCTTCTCTTGCAGGAATCTCTCAAAACCGATTTCAATGCCGGCCTGCACTGCTGCATGTTGGCGGAATTCTTTTTCATCCCGGCCTTCCAGCAGGATTTCATAATTGCTGTAGTACTCTTCCACCAGCGTATCAATATCGCCTTTTGTTACCTGCTCTACCGCATCGGCAATTTCATTTACGGGATAAGCATCCACTTCCCAGCCAAATTTGATCTGTGCTTCCACTTTATCACCTTCGGTAACCGCCACGTTTCTCATATTATCGGCAATCCGCATAACCCGGATATGGCTGCTTTCGATCACGCCGACAGCAGTCCGCATCCAGCCGGCAATACGCTCCTGCACGGCCTTATCATCCCAGAAGCCAACAATTACTTTGCGTTCAATCCCCATCCGGCTGACAATATGCCCGTATTCACGGTCACCGTGTGCAGCCTGATTCTCGTTCATGAAATCCATATCGATCGTGTCATACGGTATCTCCTGGTTAAACTGCGTATGCAGATGAAGCAGCGGCTTACGGTATTCCTGCAGCCCTAATATCCATGACTTAGCCGGTGAGAACGTATGCATCCAGGTAATTACACCAGCACAATTTTCATCGGCATTTGCTTCATTAAATGTCTTTCTGATCAGTTCATTGGTGATCAGGGTCGGTTTCCAAACCACCTCGAAAGGCAATACCCCCGAAGCATTCAGCGCCGCTACGATCTGCTGCGAGTGTTCCGCTACATTAGCCAGGCATTCATCACCGTACAGATCCTGCGACCCGGTACAAAACCAAAATTTATAATCTTTCATCGTCATCATTGTCGTCTTAATCTCCTTTTTGTTAAACTGGATACCCGGCATCCGCTTCGCTATATACTATCTATAATTTTAACCGAATTGCGTATTACAATCACAGGGTCTAACTCCATACTTTCCTGGATGGAATGACCACTGATCAGGTCAATAATCCCCATCGCTGCGATTCGTCCCAGATCTTTAATCGGGTTCTCGGCAGAAGTAAGCGGTACTTCGCAGAAATTTGCCAGATCTGAATTATCAATCCCAATCACCGACAGATCATCGGGGACCCGGATACCCTGCTCCAGACACATTGCCACCAGTTTATTTGCCACTTCATCGTTATAGCACACACATGCCGTACAGCCGGCCAGACGCTTCAGCACCCAGCTAAAATACTCATCGGAACCGCGCAGTCCTTCGGTATCTATCCAGGCGATCCGCTCACCTTTCACTTTCAGATCGGCTTCCATCAAAGCTTCCATGTAACCGGCATAGCGGCTGTGCCCCTGGCCGTCATCGCTTTTAAATATCCCGCCGATCTTCCGGTGCCCGCACTGCAGCAAATGCTCAGTGACAATCTTACCCGCCATCTTATCATTCATGCTGACATGAGGTGCATCCAGCTCACGGTAAAAGCTATTTAAAAATATGACCGGAACGCCGCTGTCCATTATCTCCCGGTACAGTGACAGATTGGGATTGGGCAGCCCGCTCTTGGTCGGCTCTGCGATAATTCCATCTACCGTTGTATTTTTAATAAACCCCTTTAAGATCAATCGTTCTTTTTCAACCGCATTATTTGTAAATGACACCTGCATATCATATCCCGATTTTGAAAGAACCTTTTCCACTTCCCGAATAATCGGGGAAAAAATATATTCATTTACATAGGTTGTAACTACGGCAACCCGCATTGTTCTTGTATGCTTTCTCTCTTCTGCCTGCGAAATTCTGATAAATGTTCCGCTTCCTCTCCGCCGTTCTACCAGCCCCCGGTTTTCCAAAACAGAAATCGCATGGCGGACCGTCTGTCTGCTGACACGAAAAATAGCCGTCAATTCGTTTTCCGACGCAAGTTTGGAACCATCCTCCAATTCCTTATTATCGAGCTTTGACTGGATCCAATCCACTATTTCTTCGTATTTCGCCTTTCGTTCCGCCATGTCTTCCCACCTTATTTTCCAGATTTAAATCTAACTTTTTTTCCGTTTTGACAGCACATCCACCGTAACAGCTCCCAGCAGGACCAGCCCTTTGACCACCTTCTGAATATCGGTTGTCAAACTCATCAGCGACATGCCATTATTCAGAATACCCATGATAATCAATACAATTGGAATTCCGTTCAATCTCGCAAGTTTGTAGAAGAAGAACAGGATAATACCGGAAATAACCACCAGTTTCGCTATCCTTTATAAACTCAATATACAATACAAGTTCCCAAAAAACAAGTTGGAGTATTGCCTAAAAGTACGAACAACTTTTTGTTAAAATTTAAAAGTTGTATTTATATTTCTACTATTTGTATGTATACAACTTTTTTCCCGTTAATGAAATTAAAAAAAGAATACCCTCACCGGCATTCTTTTATTGTTTTATTTGCTCATACTTAACTAATCTTCTTCAATCACCATAATCATATCTACCCGTTCCTGATGCCTTCCGCCCATAAATTCCGCATCCATCCACTCTTCGACGATCATCTTAGCCAGTTCACCGCCGACGATTCTCGCTCCCAGCGCCAGAATATTAGCATTGTTATGCTGCCTTGCAAGCCTTGCCGAACACGGATCACTGCACACCGCGGCCCGTATCCCTTTTACTTTATTAGCCGCCAGTGAAATGCCGATACCGGTGCCACAGATCAGAATTCCAAGATCAACCTCTTTAGCAGCCGTAGCCCTGGCTACTTTTTCACCATATTCCGGATAATTGCAGCTCTCATGTTTATCAGTTCCGAAATTAATGACCTCATGTCCCTTCGCTTCCAGTAATGCTGTGATTTCTGCCTTCAACCCGACGCCTGCATGATCATTACCGATTCCAATTTTCATAACTTTCATTGTCTCCTCTCTTCCTTTCGGTGGCTTTTTTTATTATAATAGATAAGGAACTATTATGCAACCAGCGAAATCATATCAGAAGGAGAATCACATGATCCAATTTATTGCCAGCGACATCGACGGAACCTTATTACAAAATGAGGCCCAGGATTTAAACCCGCGTGTATTTGAGTTAATCCTTAAGCTAAAGGAATACGGCATTCGCTTCGCTGCTGCCAGCGGTCGTCAGTACAGCGGCCTTCGAACACTGTTTGAGCCGGTTTGCGATGAAATATCATACATAACGGAAAACGGTGCTTTATGCGTCCATGACGGCAAGGTGCTATCCCGGGGGCTGATCGAACGCAAGCTGGGGCTTCGCATTTTTAATATGGTAAAAGAATATGGCAATTGTGAATGTATGTTATCCTGCGAGTCAAGGATCTACACCGATTCAAACAATCAGCAATTCACCACCATGCTTACGGGAGATTTAAAATATGATATAGAAGTTGTTGATGACCTGCGCGATATCAAAGAAGACTTCCTGAAAATCGCCATACACAACACTACGAATCCCAAGGCCGTACAGATCTATTTTAAAAATCACTTTATCAATGAAATAAAGGTCGTCAGTTCCGGCGATTATTGGGTTGATTTCATTGCTCCCAACGCCAACAAGGCAACCGGCCTCGCCAGCGTACTGGCATACTTTAAAATTCCACAGGAAAAATGTGTAGCTTTCGGCGACCAATATAACGATACCGAAATGCTCCAGTACGCCGGAACCAGCTACGCCATGTCAAATGCTGCCCCGGGCATCTCATATTATTCTACATATGTCACCGATTCGGTCGAGGAGGTACTGGAGGATATTCTGGCCAGTGCCCAGTTAAGAGTTCTATAATTACTCTTAGTCGTTCATGAAATGAAGCCTGTCCAATACATTGAAAATCAGACTCAGCAGCATACCCACAACACAGGCCAGAACCATTCCTGTAAGTTGTACGTTTCCAAGGTTTACCGAAACGCCTGAAAGCCCTGCTACAAATATAACCGAAGTCAGGATCAGATTCTTAGACCGGCCGTAGTCTACTTTCTGATCCACCAATATCCGCAGACCGGAGGTTCCGATCATACCATAAAGCAGGAAGGATATACCGCCGATCACCGGTCCCGGAACGGTGCTGATGAGGGTAGAAAGCTTACCGACAAAAGAGCAGATCATCGACAATACCGCCGCACCGGCGATTACCCGCACGCTGTATACTCCGGTCACAGCCATAACACCGATGTTCTCACCATAGGTTGTGGTCGGAACCGAACCGATAAGGCCGGACAGCATAGTGGAGAAATTATCACCGAACAGCGAGCGGTGCAGACCCGGATCTTTTAACAGGTCTCTGCCGACGATCTTACTGGTCACGATCTGATGCCCGATATGCTCAGAAGTGATAACCAGCAATACCGGCATGATAATCAGGATTGCCTCGATGTTAAATTTCGGCATCGAAAAGTTCGGCATCGCCAGCCATGCCGCATTTGACACCTCGGTAAAATCTACGATCCCGCACACCACTGCCGCCACATAGCCGGCAATGACCGCAACTAGAATCGGGATTACCGCCAGGAATTTGCGGAACAGGACCGAGCCAAATACCGCTACCCCTAAAGTTACAAAGAATACAATTGCATATCTTGGATCGATGCTCTCGCCTTCGGCCGGTAAAAGTCCTGCCGTGCCCGCCGCCGATCCCGCGAGTTCCAGTCCGATCAGCGCTACTACCGGTCCCATCGCCGCCGCCGGAAGCACTGCATCGATCCAGTCGGAACCAAATTTATAAATAATAAGTGCTAATACACACCCCAGAAAGCCGACTGCGACAAATCCGCCCAGGGCATATTCATAGCCCATCTTCGCAATTACCAGACCCCCCGGCGCTAAAAAAGCAAAGCTGGAACCCAGATAAGCGGGAGCTTTGCCTTTCGTAACAAAAATAAATAATAATGTTCCGAAACCGTTCATAAATAATACCACGGCCGGATGAATTCCAAATAAAAATGGTACTAGTACAGTTGCACCAAACATTGCAAACATATGCTGAATACTGAGTGGTATCAACAATCTCACAGGTACTTTTTCTTCGACTTGGATAATTCTTTTTTCTGCCACTTTTTTCCCTCCGTTTTCTCTCATTTCGTATTCTGAAAATTTTTCCTTAAACAGTATACCACACTGTCCCCGGAGAGAAAAGAGGTTTCTATCTAATCTTTTGTGTCCGGCTCATCCAATAACCGCTAAAGATGCATAATCCCGCCGCCGCCAGACTGCCTATAATTCCGGAAAATGAAGTACCAATGGCAGAATCTATGTTTCTAAAAGAGTAATCCGGAAGAATTGCGGTCATCTCCTGAATCCGCGCCTCACTTTCATATACCGCTCCGGCCGCCGTCAATTCCGCATCACCAGCCGCACGCTCAACCGACCACTCCAGTCCATCGGGATAATCCGACGACACCAGCGAAAGCCCGCCGCCGGCAATTATCGTAACCGCCGCCAGAATGACCACCGTTTTACCCAATGACAATCTGCTCCGGTTCTCCTCTTTTTCAATACCCCAAAGCATTTCCGGCTTTACTTCATGAACAAAACAGAGCACCACTGCCGTAATCAGTCCTTCCGCCAGTCCGATAACCAAATGGATAGGCTGCATGGCTGATACAAATGCCTGGAAGGGCAGGTCGGTTATCCCTGACACAAGTGTCTCAAGGGTCACCGAAAACGCTCCCAGCTGTAAAGTGACGATGCTTCCCACGATGGATGCGAGAGCGATCTTACCTTTCGAAGCACCCGCCCGCATCATCGGTCTCCAGATCATAAATCCACCGATAAAACAGCCGTAAAAAGCCATATTCCAGATATTACACCCCAGTGCAAGCAAGCCGCCGTCGGCAAACAGCAGACACTGGACCAGCAGAATCCCAATCATCGAAAGAAATCCGGCAAATGGCCCCAATACTGCCGCCAACAACAGCGCTCCACTGAGATGCCCCGACGATCCGGTCCCGGGAATCGTAAAATTAATCATCTGGGCTGCAAATACAAAAGCTGTCATAACCGCCGCTGCCGGCATCTTCTGCGGATCACATTCCAGTCTCACTTTTTTGACCGAATATCCACCTGCTGCCGCCGAACAGGCATACATCGCCCCGGCTGCTGCGGGCGCTACAAGCGCACTTACCATATGCATAATCATACCTCCTGTAATTAACAACAAACAATCTCTTTAATCATAAACTCATCTCCGCTCAGCATTTCCCGGTTTGTGCTCCCACACTCGGGGCAGGTTCCTTTCTGCTGAATCAGATCATATATCCTGCTGCAGTTCCGGCAGCGGCCACTGGCCGGAAGCATCTCAATTTCAAGTCTGGTGTGTTCCAGCATGGTTCCGTCCACCGCCGCCGGATAAACTGCTTTGACATATTTAGGGATTACCGGAGAGAGCTCCCCGATCTGCAGTACCAGGGTATCTATCACCGTAATTTCATTTTCCACGGCAAAGCGTTCTACCTGCTTTGCCACCTCGATAATAATACTCAGTTCATGCACCGCTCACTCCTCCTTCATCCCCCCTATTTACTGCTGAATACCTTCTTAACCTTCTTAACGGCGATCCGCCCCTGGCGTTTTACCATCTGCTTCACTACCACCGGTTTCATGTCCAGGAATGCTACACTGTCACCATCATATACCCGTTCCAGAGTAATCGCGTCGAATTTACATTTGGTAGTACACTGGCCGCAGCCGACACACATATAACTATCCACAATCGTGGCACCGCACCCAAGACAGCGTTCAGTCTCTTTGCGGATCTGCTCCTCGGTAAATGTTCCGCGCAGATCACGGAAGGTTTTTACCGCCTTCTTATCAATGCTGATATTGTCCGGCCGCTGACGGGAAGCCCGGTCGAAATCACCGATCATCGCCGCCTCTTTATCCAGGTCTTTATAAATACGGCGGTCGCGCCCAAAGACAAGGCTCTGTCCCGGTTGGATAAAACGATGAATAGAGATAGCTGCCTGTTTACCGGCGGCGATTGCATCAATGGCAAACCGCGGCCCCGTATACACATCACCACCGGCAAAAATATCACTGTGCGCCGTCTGATATGTAAAGTCATCCGCTTCTGCCGCACCATTTGGCTTCACCACTACTGCGGAATCTTTCAGCAGATCACCCCATACAACGGACTGCCCCACTGAAGCCAGAACGTGATCAGCCTCGATCGTCATAGTATCATTTTCATCATACTGCGGATGGAAGCGTCCATCTGCGTCAAACACAGCGGTACATCTTTTCAGCTCCACCCCGGCAGCCTTGCCGGAATCGGTCAGAATGCGCTTAATTCCCCAGCCATTGCGGATCTCAACATGCTCTTCTTCGGCCTCTTCAATCTCGTCCTCTGAAGCCGGCATCTCCGCGCGGCTCTCAAGGCAGACCTGAGTGACCTGAGTATCACCGGTCCGCACCGCTGCCCGGGCCACATCAATCGCTACATTACCGCCGCCGATGACGACCACCTTTCCAGCCATCTCCAGACTCTCATCCTGATTGATCCGGCGCAGGAATTCAATCCCTGACCACACTCCTTTAGCGTCTTCACCTTCCACTCCCAGCTTCCGGCCGCCCTGGGCACCGATAGCCAGGTAGAATGCACCATACCCCTGGGCCCGCAGCTCATCCAGAGTAATATCCTTACCTACTTCAACACCGGTTTTAAATTCCACCCCCATAGCCTTGATGACCTCAATCTCCGCATCGACTACATCTTTTTCCAGGCGGAACGAAGGGATTCCCATAGTCAGCATGCCTCCCAGCTGCTGCTCCTTCTCAAATACGGTAATCGTATAACCATCCAGAGCCAGATAATAGGCACAGGATAAACCGGCCGGTCCGGCTCCGACAACGGCCACCTTCTTATCACTATAATCATGACGCTTCTGCGGGATCACACGATTCTTCTCATCCAGCTCCTGCTGGGCGATAAATTTCTTGATCTCATCAATGGCGATCGGCTCATCCACATTTCCTCTGGTACAGGCATCTTCACAGCGCCGGTTGCAGATCCGTCCGCAGACTGCCGGCAGCGGATTCTCATGCCGGATCAATTCCAGCGCCTCCTGATATCTCCCCTGGGAAGCCAGCTTAATATATCCCTGGACACCGATGTGTGCCGGACAGTTACTCTTACAGGGCGCAGTTCCCGTATCCACCACATTATCGCGGTTAACCCGATAATCCGGATTCCATTTATCTGCCGTCCACTTTTCATCCCGCGGTGTTACGGTCGTAGTAATATCTTCTACCACCGGCTTTGAGGAACATAATTTCTGTCCCAGTTTTAGTGCATTGACCGGGCAGTATTCCACACATTGGCCGCAGGCCACGCATTTCTCCGGATCGACCCGGGAAACGTAATTGGAACGAACCATGTCATTATTCTTAAACATTTCCGCCGTCCGCAGCGACAGACAGCCGCATCCGCAGCAGTTACAAATGGCATGGGTCTTACCGCTGCCGTCAATATTCGGAATCTGATGCATTAAACCGTTTTCTTCCGCCCGCCGAATAATCTCAAAAGCTTCCTCACGGCTAATCTGGCGGCCTCTGCCGGTCTTGATGTAATACTCCGCCGCATGGCCCATCTGGATACACATATCCTCTTTCAAATGTCCGCATCCCTCACCCATGAGTTCGCGATCGGTACGGCAGGAACAGGCGGTCACCGTGAAGAGGTCATTTTCATTTAGATATTTTGACACTTCTTCATAAGATGCCCGGCGGGAATTTCCCTCAATAGACCGCTCAATCGGGATAACCCGCATCAATCCAACACCGACCGGGAATGCACCCGAACTCTTCGGCCCCCGGACCCGGCCATAGGCTTCCATAGCATAGCCGATAATCGGATACTTCTCACAGTTATCGAGATTGTTTACGATCATTTCCATCGTTCCCGGAATCCAGGTCTCGGCCCAGAATACATCGACGCCGTCCACCGTATTCACAAAGCAGCCGCCGTAGACCGCTAACTTCATCAGCTGTTCATAGCAGAAATCCTCCGGTTTTCCAACACTGGCAGCAACATCAGCGGCAGTAGTCTTTTCATACAGCTTCAGTCCCATACCCACTTCCGCCATATCATCGGTCATCCCCGCCTCGAGAATGACATACTCCGGATCATCCCATTTGTAAGAATCCTTGGAACCTGGTTTCTTTCTTCCCAGATGGTTGGCGAAGGCCATTATCTTTTCGTTATACTGACATTCATAGCCTTCCGGGAAGATCATTTTTGTAAGATCTTTCATATGAATCGCTCCTTTTTATGGCACATTACTGATTCCACTGTTTCACTTCGGTACGGATCCACCCGGCAAATTCCTCAATTCCTTCTCCGGTCCTGGCCGAAATAGGGATGATTTTAATTTCCGGATTCAATTTTTTCGCCCGTGCCTTGCATGCTTCCAGATCAAAATCAAAATATTCCATTACGTCAATCTTGTTGATCAATAACACGTCAGCGATGGTAAACATCAACGGATATTTCAATGGTTTATCATCACCTTCTGGAACACTCAGGATCATAGCATTCTTAACCGCACCGGTATCAAATTCGGCCGGACAGACCAGATTGCCCACATTTTCCAGAATTGCGCAGTCAATCTTTGCAGTCTCCAGAGCCTCCAGCCCCTGCCTGGTCATATCGGCATCCAGATGACACATCCCGCCGGTATGCAGCTGGATCACTTTTACCCCGGTTCCGGCAATGGTCCGGGCATCCACGTCAGAATCAATATCTGCCTCCATCACCCCGATCCGCATCTCATCTTTCAATGCCGCGATGGTCTTGGTCAATGTGGTTGTTTTACCGGAGCCCGGGGAAGACATCAGATTTAATAAAAAGGTCTTATTTTCCTTCAATTCCTCCCGCAGCAAGTCGGCCTGCCGATTGTTATCTTCAAAGACACTCTGTTTGATTTCCAATACTTTGAACTGTTCCATATTATCATTCCTTCCGTTATATCATTATTCTGCCAGTACTTTTACTTCCTGATATTTTGCCAGATCGGTATAAAGTTCTGCGGTGTACGGATTGCGTTTGGTCTTCTTTACCTTATAGATCATGTAGATAAATACAGCAATATTAGCCAGCAATGCCAGTAAGCTGAAAATAAACATCGCAGTGGTGTCCGGCGCGGCAGAAGCAACCCGGTGAACTCCTTCGGCTGCATTTACCGTAATCCCGTCAGCTGCAATGATCCCTTCCTGGATAGCTGCTTTCGCAATATTGCTGCTGGATGCGGAGTGGACCATGAACTTTCCGGCATCCTGGAACAGAGGAAAGGTCTGGGCAAACATACACCAGAGCGCCAGAGTCTGGGCACGATGCTGCAGCCATGCTCCCTTACCAACAGTGAATGCACAGAGGGTCGGTGCCAGCAATAAGGCAAACCCGCAATACCATGCATGAGTCGGCAGACAGTTATATGTATAGGCAAAATTCCAGAGATCGTACGCGATGATCCAAAACCACAGCATATCCGGCCACAGCATATCGCGGCTGTTATCTTTGGCCGTCTTTTTACGGATACATATGCCAAACCATCCGGTAATGGTGATGATATTCAGGATTCCTGCAATGCCGTTCATAAAGTTCCATGAACCGCCCGCATAATACTGGATCTGATTGCTCATGTATTCTACTACCGGCTCAACATATTTTGTCCCTACCTCGAAATCTCTCACCACCGCTTCAATAATGTTGACCGCCAGAATCAGCGGCGGGAAACACAACGCCCACTTCTTAGTACTGGCTCCCTTAATGTGGCGAATACACCAAAAGCCGATACAGCCGGCCGTTGAAGAATAAACCTTGGCCAGATGAAACCAGTCCATATAGGTACTGTCTTTGAGCACCGTCAGCCACAGGACGGTCAGGATTACCGGCAATATTACAAAGAATCCGAACCCCACCCACTTGAACCGTCGCCCTGCCTCATTCAGGCCAAACAAAGCAACAAATACTGCGATCCACACCAGCCACACTAAAATAGTTGGTACTCCTTCTGCAAAAACAAACATTTTGATTCCTCCTCTCAAATCGGTCTTCTCATCCATCTGGTTATACCAGATGAGTATTATTCCTTTGCCAAAACCTTAACACATTGATTTTCAGTAGTCAATAAAATCCCTGTTTTTCAACATTTTCTCTATATTTAAAGGTTGCTTTTTAGCACTTTTACCGTTATAATAATATCATTGGTATCTGGTTTAACCAATACTTAAATCGGAGGTTAGATATGGAATTTTCAAAATTGAGCGCCCCTTCTTTAAAAGAGCTTTTTATTCAAGAATTAGAATCACAGATATTGTCAGGAAAACTGGCAATCGGAGAGAAACTTCCGCCGGAGCGGGAAATCGCCGAGTCCATGCAGGTCAGCCGGGCCGTTGTTAACAGCGGTATCAGCGTTCTGGCACGGAAAGGTTTTCTCACCATTAAGCCGCGGGTCGGAACCTTTATTTCAGATTACCGCCGGAACGGAACCCTGGACACGCTGATCTCGATTATGAATTACAACAGCGGCGTACTGCGAGCCGATGAGATCCGATCGATTCTGGAGGTGCGGATTGCCCTTGATTCCCTCGCCGTCAGACAGTGCATCCCCAAGATTACGGATGAAGAATTACTGCTGCTGATTAATCTCGCCGAGAAGATTCAGACATCAGCCACCTTTGCCGAGGCAGGCAGCTATGCCTTCGATTTCCAGCACGAACTGGCAATCCTCTCCGGCAACGTATTGATTCCGCTGATCTTTCAGTCCTTTAAAGTGATGGTCCTGTCTTTATGGGAACGCTATTGTCAATTGCATGGGATTGAGTCTCTGTACCAGAATACGATTTCACTATGCCGGTGCATAGAAGAACGAGATGCAGAAAAAGCGGTCAACTGCCTGACCGCATATATTAATGAAACGATCAGCGGAAGCCGGCCGATATATTATTAATAATGAACCGCTAATAAAGTACCATGAAATCAGAAAGAAGCTGCTGCACCTCCATTTTGCCGGTACAGCAGCTTCTTAATACATTATACGATCGTGTATCCTCCGTCCAATACTAAATTGGCTCCGTTAAACAGATTGGCGGCATCGCTGCCGAGGTACACCGCACAGGCGGCTACCTCCTCGGGGAATCCGAACCGGCGGGAAGGAATCTGCTGTTTCAGTACATCACCCTTCTCATTGTTCCAGCTGGCTTCTCCCATCCGGGTCAGAATCACGGTTGGTGATATGGCATTAGCTCTGACATTATACCGTCCCCATTCCAGAGCCATTTGTCTGGTTGCCTGAATCAGAGCCGCCTTGGCACTGCCATAAGCTAAGTGATCCTCTAAAGCAACCACCCCAGCCTGGGAGGCAATATTAATAATCGCTCCTCCTCCATTTTCAATCATCGTCTTGCCGACGATCTGAGCCATCCGGACATTTCCGGTCAGATTAACAGCAAGAGTCAAGTCCCATATCTTCTCAGTGCTTTCGATGATTGGTTCCAGAAAACCAACACCGGCACAATTGACCAGGACATCAATCTTTTGGAATTCAAGTATGGCTTTATCGACCGCTCTTTCCATGGACGGAGTATCAGTCAGATCTCCTTTGCAGAAAAGATACCTCACATTCCGATCTTTCATATAGGCTTCCAATTCCTCAGACTCCTCCAGGTCGAAAGCAATAATGTTCGCCCCTTTTCTTGCATACATTTTCGCAATTTCAACACCAATCCCATTGGATGCACCGGTGATCACTGCATTTTTTCCGGCGAGGCTAAAATCCTCGTTGAAATTACGAAACTTCTGATCTTCTTGCATTGTTATGCCCCCTTTTATCTGTTACTGAATCTGCCCGTTATCCTTATGGATCTGGATCCACTCTTCCACATTATTTTCATCAATGAGTTCGCCATCGATGAGCGTTTTCTCGAATTCGGCCTCACCCTTTAAGACCTCGTCGATAATCTCAAATGTAGTCTCTGCCATTACCTTTGCATTCTGAACACAAGTTGCGGTCAGACCGCCTTCTTCGATCGACAATACTGCATCGGCCAGGCCGTCAATTCCATATGCCGTAAGCCCTTCGTCACGGCCGGCATCCTTTGCCGCTTCCAGAGCTCCCAGCGCCATTGCATCATTCATCGCTATTACCGCATCGATCTGATCATAAGCCTGCATCCAGTCTTCCATAAAGTTCATGCCTTTGGATTTTTCCCAATCACCGATCTGTTCATCGAGGATTTCAATATCCGGCCTCGCTTCGAATAAATAGGTTTCAAATCCTTCTCTGCGCCCGATCGAATGAGAATTCCCGGATGGGCCAAGCAGGATGACAGCTTTACCATCCTGAGGGATTTTTTCTGCCGCCACTTCGGCGACGATTCTTCCCTGTTCGATCGGATCACAGTCCACATTGGAAGCAAATTCACTGCCGCCGTCACTTTGATTGACCATCAGAATCGGTGTTCCATCCTGTATGTACTGATCGACGATGTCCGCTTCCGCATCTGGCTCCAGGGGATGAAGAATGATATAATCATATCCTTGAGTCACGCAGTTTTCCAAATTCTCGAGCTGGGTTGACAGCGTATTCTTGGAATCTAAAATGGTCATTTCCATATTGGGATAATCTTCAATCGCATTTTCCAGTTCCTGCGCCAGCCATGCCGCAAATGTCGCAGACATATCGGTCGGCAGAAAAGCGATTTTATAAGTTTCATCGGAGCTGCTTTCACCTCCTTCGCTCCCCGCACCTGCAGAATCCGCCGTTTCTTCCGTACCTCCGCTGCATCCTGCCAGCAGCGTACCGATCATTGTTAACACGATCACCACACTAAGTAACTTTTTCTTCATTCTTTTTCCTCCTTTTTTACCTTTGCTTTATACACCACTCTGATTTTTATCAGAGGCAGCTACCATGATTTTGACACTGCTCTTCTTGGATTTCGACTTATAATCCAACAGTACTGCGAAAATAATCAGGAATC
>Ga0153944_1000105_pt1 | contig 35087 bp, 37 predicted proteins | sample TSNJ028MetaG_FD_104703 | JGI IMG/M metagenome (GOLD analysis project Ga0153944, IMG submission 104703) | Attine ant fungus gardens microbial communities from New Jersey, USA - TSNJ028 MetaG | ecosystem: Host-associated > Fungi > Mycelium > Unclassified | place: USA: New Jersey, Wharton State... | reverse complement strand
CAAATACACACACACAATTTTTGTTGGTATATAAACGTATTTCGCGCAGTGAATAATTCTGCTAGTTGGTAATGATGCTTGCATTGAATTGTGATAGTGCACCAGGTCCTGGTACATCTCGCCAGCCACTTGGACTCAAGTGGAGGTCGTCATTCCATTTTACCACATATGTCATTGGGTTAGGTTTGTGCGAAATACTTCCACTGCAAACGTGAATAACCTATCATCAGGCGCTACAATTGATATGATTGTTTACTCGATTATTATCCCCGTCGTTCCATTTCAGCTAGAACATCTAGGGTATACTGGAATATCTGCCTTGTCAGGATGGTTGATTTTTGCCTTCGTAAGTAATTTTTCGTGTTCTAGCATTCCCTTGCTAATAATGTTCGCCCGGGTTCAGTCAGGAGGCCTTATAGTTTGTGAGTTACACTTCTGCCGTTTTACTGAATTAATGGAAGTACAAAGCGACAATACCAGTTGCTCTATGGTCAGAGTGTTACAAGGCTCGCAAATACCCCTTGATCGGAGGTCTACTATTTTTGATAGGCTCCCAAATTATGTTCATGGAAGCTCCATCATTTGCAGTCATGTGTATTGCTCGAGTGATCCAGGGGGCTAGCTCTTCAGTTGTCTGGGTGGTTGGACTGGCCTTCCTGTATGTCTCTCAGATTTGTCTCAAGTAATGGGATAACAATGTTCTGGTTCACCAGTTGTGATGCAACACCACGGGAGATCATTGGAAGTAAGTAACTATTATCGGCATCTTAACGTCTTTGTTCATCAAAATCATTTGTTCAGGGCAAATTGGGTTTGTGATGAGTGGTTTTTCTCTTGGGTATACACTTCACGGTGCTCTGTTCAGTTAATACTAATAAATTGCTAGGCTTATCCTAGGACAACCGCTTGGAGGCCTTCTGTATACCCGATTTGGTTTCCGAGGACCTTTCATCTTCTCACTTATCTGTACCTTTGTTGACCTTGTTTCGAGGTTTGTCGTCATCGAACCCTCAGACGCCAAAAAATGGGGCGTAGATCCCACAATCCTATCTAAACCGAAACCCTCAAATGGAAATATCAATCTGGAGGCCGAAAGGGGTACAATCAATCTGGTGTCAGTGTCAGAGCCTCAATCGGGGATCGAGATCCAAAATGATGCAACGCGCCCTTTCCAGGGAGCTCGTGTAAGCAGTCAAGGTAATTTCGTCAGTGAATCCAAGGGTACAGTAGACGAGGTAGAGGAGTCTCTATCTCTTCTTCAGGTACTACTCAGATTATCAAAGTCGCCTCGTGCCCTTGTCGCTCTGGGGATCGTATTCGTTTACGGGTATCTCATGCTATGCTATCTATCGCTTTCGTGATCTAACTGTGTCATAGGTTTATATACAGTAGCCAAGAGCCCGGATTGCCGCTCCATTTACAGTCCGCTTGGGGTTTGACTTCAAAGGATGTCGGGGTTCTTCTCTTGGCCCTATCGGTTCCGATTTTTTTCTGTGAGTTCTCTGGTTGGTAATAGCCATCTTTGTTCAAGAATCATCCAGCATCTCTGTTAACCGGATGGCTCACTGATATAGTTGGAGTGGAATGGGTAGCAGCAATTTCGACAATTTTAGCGATACCATGGTGGGGGGTAATCACTATCAATAGCTCTCTTCCTCTTTTCGGAATAGCATTTGCCCTTGAAAGTAAGCCCGTGCTAGAAATCTGAATTATCAATATCATGATATTTTTGCAGACTTTTTCACCTGGGGGCCTGTCTCTCCTATCACCGTCGAGCTTGCTACCGTGTCAGAGAACATCCAAGGTGTTGGATGTAAGTTTGCCCAAGATATATTCTTGTTTCTATGAGCTTACTGGATTAAAGATGCTCATATATATGGAGCCTACAACATTGCGTACGGAATTGGAACAACTGGTCAGTCCTGATTCGGCAGATAAGCAAATGACAATTAACTGATTAGAACCAAAGTTGGTTCGATTGTTGGTGGACAGGTAAGAGTTGAAGATCCTGATAACATTGGCACCTATCGTGTTTCTTATCAGATGTATGATCACATTCAAAAAGGCTGGTTCGCAGTCTCTATTCTGGGAGCAGCAATGTTATTCACAGGGCTTGTGTTAATCATTCTATACACCGGAGACAGACCGCTGTTGTCAAAGTTGATATCTAGCCGGCTGCAGTCAACTCTGAGATAAACCCATACCTGTAATAACCCATAGATTTTTCTGGACGTCGGATGTCTAAACATTATTCATATCCTGTCGAAACCCACAGCTGAGGCCTTCTCCCAACTGCTATGAATTAATTCAGAGTTGACTGTATATCTGTGTGTGACATGCCATTCAGACTGGTGATATTCCAATAGTTGCCTCTTCATTCATCGAAATCCACAGATTATTGTTCCCGAAGTGCCTACTGTTCTATAAGTCTCAAATTTATCGTTCTACTTTGGGCAAGTTCACCCCTCATCTTCACAGTGGGATCCCCAACTGTTTGATACATCGGTATTTGAACTGACAGCTTCCATTTGCAGGTCATTCACATGGAAACTAACGGCACCAATCCCTGTCCTTTCCCTTCAAATTCTCCCAATGTTACCGATGAACGAACCACAGTCCCTGGCCCTTCCAATCTACGTCCCATCGTCATCAGTGAAGTTTCCCAGGAAACACACCAACATCTACACGAAACCTCAGCAGCTGTGGATGCGGCTTACAATCGGATTCGTCAAATTCGTCGGAGACTTGCGCAACTCACAGAGACCCTCCCGACGACACTTGCTCAATTTGGTCTTCAAGAATTGGAGCAGAGATCGGACCGCACAATTTCACCACCGCTGGATTTTCAGCACACTCCTATCGATGGACAAGGAGTTGCCTTTTCGGATTCCAACCCCCATTCTATAGGTTCCTGGCAAATGAGCCCCATTCAGAATGCACCCTGGAATGGAATTCGGACAATGAGAGTTAGTCAAACGAACCTTGCGGGCGACGACGGATCAACTCTTCTAGGCAGGCGAGTTGCTGCTAGGCTAGCCACGTCACCTATGGTCGAAGATATCGCTTCAGTCACAGACCAGCTAATACAAGATGCTGGACAAGTTTATGCTAGGACCTATGATTCTGTTGTCGCTATGACAAGAGGTTACGAAAGCGGATTCGAACAGTTTCTACCTATAGAAGGAGAGTGGATGCCAGCTGGTGGAGTCTCGACATCTGCACATGCACCTTCACGAAACATGTCCCAATTATCACCTCACCAATCTTCTCAAAGAACTGCATCCCAGTCATCTCGTTCTTCTTTGGGTTCATCACTGGATCCGGAGTGGGATCTCGGTTCGACCCATAACCTTGTATCATCAGAACGATTGTCCCTTCTGTCGAATTTTTCTGTACAAGATCTCCTACGACCCTCAACTTCGTCAACCTCTAATCCGCCGGGTCGTTCACTCATTTCTGACGAGCCCTTAAGTAATGCCTTGTCCGAGACGGTTGACCCTATATCTGAATCTCGACACCACCTCATTGCCGATTCCGATCCCGCGTTCCAAGGTCGAAATTACGTTGTACATAGACGTTACGATCATAATGGGGAGGAACTTGTTCACAATATAACAGTCGACTGGGACGAGGATGACTCTTGGTTGATGCCCTCTCCAAATCGCTCTCGTCAACACCGCAACCGTTTCAGCAATCCCAATCCGGATTTTGACATCTCGAGGACTGATACACTCGAACCGCAACCAACACCAGATAGTGTTGCACCTGTCACACAATCCGGACCCTCTCTACCTACTTCAGCTTCCAACTCCTCTGTGTCTCCTAATCCTGGCGAAACACCTCCACGGAGAAGAGGATGGGGTAAGTTTTGATTTGTCTTGTAATGCCACTGAATTGCTCTTATTAATTTATCACCAAAAGCACGGCTTGACCTCGACGGTAATGAGATATCATCTGAAGAAGAAGAAGAATATGAGCGTTCGCGCGCGGGCAGTCGTATCCGTGCTGTGCAACACGTACGAGTCCCTGCACAGACTACGGGCATCCTGGTGTCACCCATACCATCTACACCACCACAGCAGGAACCTGTCCTCCATCAGACTACTACTAGGAAGCCGCTCGTCGTTCTGAAGCACGATCCATCGCTTTCCTACCCTGCTCATTTCGTGGATCCTCTACCTATGCCCATCGGTGAGATGGTAGAATCCGGAAAAACGGCGAAACGCGAGCCTATCCTTCTTCCACGGCATTCCATTATGGCCGGCCGCTGACCCTGTCCATATATACATCTTTTGCCTAATGAGATGATAAAAACGCCCAATATTGTTGGTTCCGGGAGGAATTTTGATCGTATTACACATTACATAAAAAAATGTCTGCTTCGTCAAAGACAGGCTTTCCTATATTGTTAGCAATAAGTTCGAGGCTGGCTGTCAAAAAAAGTCATACGATCATCGTCACCGAGAGAGCCAATCAAACGAAGCTCTGGCCTTTGCCGAGATATATATACTGGATCCAATTCTTTGTCATTCCACAGACGCGTTTCTTTTGACTCCCCACCTACCACTTGTGTCATTCTATATACATTCATGACAGTCGGTTAGATTCGAAGGGGGTGGGGAGTTCAAAGCTTTCCTCATCTTGAAGGGCCTCAGGAAAGATGAGGTGGTTTTACGCGTTAGAAGAAAAAAAAACAGTGTTGTTGGAATGTAACCCAACTCCTGAGCAAAATCGTGTTTGCAATGGGGGGGGGACTTGGTCAACCTCACACATTTGTAGAATTTTTTCATACATCAATTACGAATAAAATAAAATAAACACGGGCTTGTGTGTGCGTATGAGGACGGAAATGAAAAAGTTGAAGCGGAAATGGATTCTAACTTTGCCGAGACGCAGGAAGGGTCCCTAAACAGGGCCTCGATGTCAGGGATGTACCTACAGAAAAGGCATATGGGGCCAAGTTTGCTCCGTGTTTTCTCTCTCGAGAAAGAGAGTTGAGCTTGTGTGGCATTGATCGTGTCATCATATAATCTACGTAGTAAAACAAAACACTAGATATACGACTTGCATACATAAAGGGGGGAGTGTAACATTACTAACCCCCTTCTTATCCAAAAAAACCAAGGCAACTGGCAAAACCTCTAGGACATTCTAGTCAGAAAAGAGGAAGGGGGGTGTTGTAAATATCTCTCACGTTCTTCCATGTTCTTCATCCTCATTCTCAGTTTGAAACCTTTTTGATCGAGGGAGATCGAATTCACATTTCCATCCGCATACCAAGAAGCAAACTGAATGCCAAAAACGGGTTATGTATATATATATCTATATAGCCATTTCTAAAACATAGGTGCACACCGGAGGGAAGGAAGGACAGTCAATCAATAACACCAACCTCGATCTAAAAAAAAGTTTTAAAAAAAGAACGATAAGAACATAACCATAAATCAACAACGAAAGACCAAAAAAAACGAATGTACCCATCACAAGCAAATATATGTAAAAGAACGACCGACCATAAGGACGAGAGAAAAAACCCTTCTTCCATTCATTCTCTGCCAACAGCCACACACTCACCACCACCACCACCACCACCCGTCCCAATCTTATTCATCCAAGCTCGAAAAGTACGCATACTACCAGCCCCAACACTCTTCATACTATCCACATCACTCCGTCCACCACAGCTTTTAGCACTCTGGAAACTCTCATAGGAAGACGCATTCTTGATCAGAGAATTCACACTCTGAAAAGCATCCGCGCCCATCACAATCCCTTTCGGTCGCGTACGACCTGCCACGTTCGGACCGACAGGTCTTTCGGTATTCATGCCGTTGTCAAGTTGAGAGAAGACCGTGGTCACAATAGAGGCGTTGGGTGCGTGGGTACTGCGGAGCGACCTAGAACGATGATGGTGGCCTTGGTAGACGGAAGTAGAAGACAGAATCGGTGAGTTTGACGAATGTCCGCACCATGGGCGTCCATGGATCTTATTAAGAGATGTACTCGACGATGATGCCAGAATGGATCGACTCGGAATTGGCTGGTGGAGAGGAGAAGATGGAGATGGCATCGGAGAGTGGGTCGAGGAAGGAGAGCGAGAGGGTAAATGCGACCCTAACACATACGGTCCGGAGATAGGCTTGCGAGGAGACACAGACGGACTCGTGTCTAGCTTCTTGTTGTTCTTTGGTTGTATTTTATTATCTTCTTCAAGCTGTATCAAGGCGTTGGATGACTCGGGCGACAGGGGAGCCGAAGAAGTAATCGAGAGTGAAAGTGGTGGAGGGGGTGCTTTGCGCGTCGTGAGGCCCATTAATCTCCTCAATCCAAACCCAGGAGTAGTCTTCTCTTTCTCTTCTCTCCTTTGTTCCTGGTCAGAAAATGGTGGCAGTGGAACGATAGACGCCTTCATTCCGTCCTCCTGCTCTCGTCGACTTTCTTTCTCGATCAATTTCCTTCCTCTTGACAAGAACCCCCACCCCATCTTCTTGAGCCCATACTTCGTCTCTTTTGACTCCTCTGCAAAATGCTTATGAGTCCCAAGATAGGTATCAATATCCATATCAATAGCCTCGATATCCATACCACTGCATTCTCTCAACACCATCCCCTCCTGACCCTCTCCTCTTGCTCCTACAGCAGGTATATCATCCTGCCCTTCATCTGCTCTGTCCTGCTCCTCCTTTGCGTCCGTATTGCCAGTGTCACAGCCATAAATAAAGTCTTTCCCATCATGCTCATAATAACCTGATCTATAATATATCTCAGGTATCTCAACAAACTTGACGCTTTTGACCGTGCCTCCGCACGCAGAAGCCTTGGTGGACAAAGACGATGCACGCGTGAGTATCGATCGGGTTTTGGGTAATGAAGAGAAATGGTGTGATGGTACATATGGGGGTGATGTTACTCGACTTGGCGTTCGAGTAATAGAGGAAGGATTTCCATAATGCGATAAAGAGATCAATGATGAATGAGCTAGTCTTGAATGAGGTTGATAAGTAGGAGAAGAGGGTGAGAGCATCGTAGTACTCGTTCCACATGTAGTAGAACCAATTACAGGACCACCCGAGCCATGCCGTTGACCACAAGGACTCGAATTCATAGAAGGACTCAATCCAGAACCAGGGGAAGTCGAAGGTCTTCGTGGTCTAGAGCCCACATCCACATTTGCATTTGCAATCGTGCCAAGGCCAAGACCCATTCCCGCCGCCGTCGCATTACCGGTAAGCTGCGCGTATGCTTGAGACCTCGCAGAAGCAGCCGCATTGTTTCCACTTTCACCGACACCATCAAAGCTTACACTACTGTTAGTGGAACCTTGTCGTTGATGTCGACGTTGATACGATTGATTTAGAAGGAATTTCTTCTCTCTACCATGTCCGTGGAGGTGGTAAGAAGCTGGAGTATAACCAGTGCTATTAGATGAAGAGCGACGGAAATAGTGGGCCCTAGGAACGGGAATAGGCTTTGATGTAAAATCACTAGGATCCTGAGGAGCGGGTGTAATGGGAGTACATTGCGAGTTGACCAAAGAGGAAGTAGTAGAGCATGAGCTCAGTGTTCTATTGGTCATTGATGTTCGAGCTGTAGTAGCGGTTGCGATGCTGGTTTGGGAGGTGAACGAAGATATGCGATCCCGACTTTTGGAAGGGTTCTGATTCGTATTGTTGCTACTGCTACTACTGCTCCGTCGTCTTCTACGCCTATTCTCAGCAGCAAGGCGAGGGGGAGGAGACGAGGATGATAATAGCAAAGGAGACATCTTCATGCCTAAATGTGGCACAGTTGGGGACGCATCACCTTGGTGTGTATTCACCCCCATGAAAGATATTGGTAGGGACGGAGAGGACGCAAATTTATCCCGCCATTCTATGCCTTTATCTCTCTGTGGATGTGAGGAAGGGCTCGTTCTTGAAGTGGATGTTGCGCTCAACGAGTGTCGAATTCTTGTCGGCATCCTCAATGAAAGCTTCTCGCTCGCATACTTGGCATTCTTTAGATGGTAAACGGAGTTGGATGGTGGAACGAATAAAGATGGAGAAGCAGCTGATGAAGGAACCACAAACATCGGTGTAATCGACGAGTCTATAGAAATTTGAGTTTGCGAGGGTATGGATTTGAGTATTCTATCATTTTCAGGATGTCTCGTCGCAAATACCGGAGTCAGAGATGGAGATATCGCTGCCCCAAGACCGCTATGGGGCGCAGACCACATAGACTTTCCAGCACGCCTATTCATCATAATACTGGTGGTGCTGGGAGACTGCTCAAGGACTCTAGGTGTCCCCAGTAGGGTCGCACCCGTTGTCGTAGGCGAATGTCGCCGCTCCACCACTTGATTTCCAGTCATCAAAGAAGAACCAGAATCTGTCATCGGCGAATTGTTGCCACCGCCACCGCCACCGCCACCATAGTGTCGATTTTTGAGAGGCGACACGCGGATCAAAGACTGCAGTTGCAAATTCGACACACTCGAATTTGACATTGGGCTTGTCGCCAAACTCGCGAAACCATAAACGCCACCGTGACTGCGGCTTGTCAGATTGGAACAAATGGAGGGATTACGTTCGAGCCCACTGGGAGAAGCAGGAGGAGTACCAACATCTACGAATTGAATGGTTGAAGATATAAATACAGGTGATGAGGGTCGAGGTTTGGCTGTGGTAGGTTGGAATTTAGATGAGCTCTTTGCTGGTGATGATAAAGTGGACGTGAGATTGTGACAAGTCGCAGCGGTGGCGGTGTGGCAGGATGAAGGAGAGCATGAAACCTGTTGCGGGGAACATGAGGCAGTCGCACTTTGACGTTGACCCGCATTGATACTAGCCGATCTATGCCTACTCAAGAGTGAAGTACCAATGGATATGTTACTACCTGAGCTTGACTTGAGAACCTTTGGCCTCCGATAGATCCACTCGGTCTGACGATTGCTGCGAGTACTACTCAAGGTAGAGGATGAAATGGAAGGAGAAGGGGAGGGTGGTGCAAGAGATGGGTCATGAGACAAGTATCGAGGAGGATAGAGATGGCGACGGGGAGGTGTAGGAGGAGGAGTGATGGGTTGCCTGCCCTGTTGAAAGAGCAGAGGGGGGGAAGCTGAATGGGAAGGTTGTGACATCTATGGCAGGGGCATGAGAGGAGGGTCAAGTAAGGGCGAGCGGTGGGTGGTATACTAACATGGACAAGTTCTGAGTGAGAATCGGAGAAAACGGTGTTGAAGAGAGCTCTAGAGTCTCGGTCTGGGGAAGAAGATTCCTGTATTGAAGATGAGAAAACCGGCGGAGAGAAAAAGGCAAGGACAGACGGAAAGGGCGTGTTGGTTCTCGATGAGGGTGCTGGCAGACAGCCAAGTGAGTTCTTCAAGGGTGAGTGAGTGAGCATCGTCTATTGAAAACATCAGGTAGGGAGGGAATAGGGAGGGGGGGCGTAACGCTGGGAAGAGGGGGAGACTATAAAAGAGGCCAAGCATTCAGAGAACAGGATCATAGCTAATACCGCACGGGTGACACGTGTACGAGATGGAATGTGTCATAGAAGACAAGTTTAAGAAGATTGCGAGGGACGGCCATGGTGTGGTCACGTGAGAGAAGTGGATTGAAGAGAGGGTAATATATTTACAGGGGGATAACTAGAGAAGTGGGCGGTCGGCGTGGAGACCGCTCCAGATGCCTCTTGTTGCTTCTGTTGTGCTCGAGACGGGGGAGCGCGTGAGATGCTTTATTTTAGCGCCAGAAGCGTCGAGAAGAAGCTGGACCTTTTGCTGGATGGCGGAGACCTCTAGGTCCTGAAGAGGAATGACCTTGTCACGGCCGTTGGCTAGAGAGTGCCCTTGAGTCAATGATGGGGTGAAGAGAAGGGAGGGGGACGGACCATAGAAGCCGCGGAGGATGGGTTGTCTGTGGATGCGTTGCTTGACGACGAGCTCGACGTGGGGGTTGTGGCGAGCGAGGGGGAGGAGGTGATTGTGGAGAAAGGTGCGGGTGTTGTGGGAGGAGGGCCATCTGTCGCAGCACTCGAATACGAGCTTGCGGATGGGAGGGATGAAGGGAGCAGCGAGGGAGGGGGCGGGCATGGCGGGCTCGGGCAAGATGAGAATTGAAGCGGAGACTGAAAAAGGAGTTGATGGGAGGAAGGAGGGAGGTGGGCGTCGACCATGAACATGGCTCGTGCGCAGAAGCGGAAGCGGGCTGGATCAGTGTCAGAGTCGCAGCGACGGATGCTGGAGGTGCTGGAAGAGTAGCTGTGTTTTTTTTTTTTCGAGTTGGAACGGCGGTCTGACTTTGGACAGGAGCGACCCTCTGGGATTACTTGACCGTGTTTTTCCTGCAAACGCCCAGGCTGCCTCTCTGCGTACTCTCCTCGCCAGACCCCAGGAACCCCGTGTGCTGTACGCTGCCATCCTCAATCTTCGCCCCCGTCCCTCTCCACGCCACATCCGCCCCTCCGACACCGCTGACCAGCAACGCGCCTTTTGTGCTCTCGCTCTTTCTCTTCTCGGCCCAGATATTCCTCCTCCCTCTCCGGAGCCCCGGTATGCTCTCCTCCAGCATCTGCCCTCTGGCGACTATTGGTCCTCCCTCACCTCCGACCGCCCCTCCTCTCCCTCCGGAGCCCTCAAGCACATCGGCACCGGCCTCGCCGATCTCGCCGCCGTCCTCCCAACGCCGCTCTCGACTCACTCTGCCACCCTCGCTGCCTACTCCCCGAAAAACAAACCTCCCACTAAGCCTCTTCCTCCACACCGCTCTCTCCTCGCAGCCTCCTTCCTCGACTACGGTCCATCCACAACCTTCGCTCCCACCGTCGACCATGACGGCGAGCTCGTCGGTCCTCGCGACCTGCGCCTCGTCTTCTCCTACAGAAATTCTCGCAAGCACTCGCATCCACCCGACACTGTTCCTCCCCTAGACGACGTCCTCCCCTTCTCTCCCTACCCTCTTCCTTTCGACATCCAGTCAGAGTTCGACGGCCTCCTCTCCCCCCAAGTCACCCAGAACCTCAACCTCGTTCTCGACACCGCTCATCTCGAGAATCTCATCGACGAGCTCCTCACTCGCACTCAACGCGCTCTCGTCCGTCTACAGGCCCTCCAGGTCGATCGTCTTCTACAACACCCCCCACAAGCTTCCCTTGACGAGTCCTCAGAAGAGTGGCAAACCGGTATTCCTTTCCTGTCCCCCTTTCTCTCTTCCTTCTCGTCTCACTACTCCCCACAGCCAACGGCATTCTAGAATCTCTGCAAACACTGGCTTCCCTTCGACCTCGAGCTTCCTCCAATTCCGACTTCCTCTCCATCATTCCACCTTCTTCCTTTCTTCGTAACCTCCACAAAACCCTCGCTTTACAGCCTTGTCCTGGTTGGCATGGCACTCTCCCTGAAAACCGCCTCACCGCTCTTCGTGATGATTCCACCGTCAAAGTACGTGCCTCCTCTGCTGGAACCGCTCAGACGGCCCCTGCCCCCTCCACCTCCTCATCCCCAGCTCCTTCGTCCGCCACTCCTCTTGTCGCCCCTGCCTCTTCAGCGACTGCATCCTACCCAGGTTATCCCTACATATATAATCCTCAACAAGCTCAGGCATATCGAGCTGCAACTGCTACCGCCACTCCATCTTACACCCCATACAAGACAGGTGCCACTTCCTACTACCAAAATTACATTCAAAACGCACAACCCCAGTATTACGGTCAGCAAGCTTACGGCACAGGCGTCACAAATCAACAACCCTATGCTGCCTACAGTAATTGGTTCGCACACCAGTATGCCGCTGCTGCTTCAGGCCAAGGCACCCCTCAACCTGCGACTACGACGACCGCCTCAACAACAACTCCGTATGGATACTATGTACCGAACCAGCAACAGCAAAAGCCAGCAGCTCAGGGGACGTCCACAACCTCTGCTGTGGCTAACACCGCTGCCATGAGCAAATCTGTCAGCAACGGCAGCACTACCAGTGCTTGGAGCGGGTATACCGTCGGCCAGCAACCAACATTACCCCGGATGACGCCAACTGCCACAAATGGAGTGCAGCAGTCCAAGTAAATGATTCTAGATATGTTCTTGTCCGTACGATACACAACATAATTTATATAATTGATCCGGTCATGATTCGGAGATATAAAAAAACTCGACACGTTTGAGATCGAACCAACGCCTTTGGTCTCTCAATGTCGGTCCGCAAATTTTCCATCCGTGTCCCAGCGACATCAGCCAACGTCGGTCCCGGTTTCGACGTCGTCGGACTCTCTCTTTCCCTTTCTCTCACCCTCACCGTGTCCTACCCCACATCATCATCATCATCACAGCAGGTCTACGTTCACCCCAAAATCACCTATACAGGTCAAGGTGCCTCTGAAGTCCCTCTAAACGCCTATCAAAACCTCACCACGCGCGTCGCACTCTACGTTCTCCGCTGCCATTCCATCCCTCGTTTCCCATCCCACCTCTGTATCCACGCTCACAATGAAATTCCCTTTGGTCGAGGACTAGGTTCGTCCGGCGCTGCCGTCATCGCCGGTGTCCTGCTCGGCAACTCACTCGGTCACCTCAACCTCTCCACCCACCGTCTCCTCGATTTCGCACTCATGGTCGAACGTCATCCCGACAACGTCACAGCCGCCTTGATCGGTGGTTTTGTCGGCTCGTATCTCAAAGAATTCTCAGATGAACGCGAGCGTCAGAGGATCGACGTCCCCTTGAGCGAGGTTTTACCGGAATATCCCGAGGACGCGAGTGAAGAGTGGGGGTTGAATCCGCCCGTGCCCCCGTTTGGAATCGGCCATTATGTCAGGTTTGGATGGTCAGAGGGCATCAAGGCCATCGCGATCGTGCCGAGATTTGAGTTGAGCACGGCAAAAGCGAGGAGTGTGTTGCCGAATGAATATTCGAGGAAAGATCTGGTAAGAGGAATTAAATAAAATAAAATAAAGGCATTTTTTTGACTGATTATTCCAACAAGGTCTTCAATATGCAGAGATTGGCTGTCCTTACGACAGCTCTCGCACAAACCCCTCCGGATCCTGATCTCATATATGAAGCCATGAAGGACCGTATACACCAGCCTTATAGGAAAACACTGGTGCGTTCACTCTCGCACTCATAACCTATATCCACCACCAATTTTTTTACAGATACCTGGCTTACCCGAAGTAACGTCCCAGATCACCCCAGACACACACCCTGGCTTGCTGGGGATTTGTCTTTCAGGCGCTGGCCCTACCATTCTTGCACTCGCAACAAAAAATTTTGAAGCTATCGCAGAGGACGCTCGTCAGATCTTTAGACAAAAAGGCATTGAAATAGACTGGAAACTCCTCAATGTCACAGGTGGCAGTACCGTTGTAGAAGAATCATCAACATCATCGCCATCATAGATTTCATGACAGATCGTAGAGGTACTAGATGAGTGACTAAAAAAACATGTGAATACAAGGGGAAGGGGGTATATCGTAAGCGTTCCATAACAATTATATATCTAATGAGTAGAAGAAAAACCTCCAGCGGTCAAGCACACCGCTCTCATCGCCACCAAAGACCCCGCCGCATTTTGATCAAAGGGCAGATCTACAGTGAACAGAACATCACTCCTGTCACCATTCAAGTAGACTGGCAAGTTGACAAGCGTATCTCGAGCCACTGCTGGATCGTCGGCTTGTACCCAGCGAATTTGCGAGGCATCGAGTCTCACAACTTCACCATCATTCAGCACCAGTTTGTCATTCATCCAAGAGGCACCTTCAAGTGCCAATCCTAGATATATAAATAGATAACAATGTCAGTCATTTTGCGCTTGGGGATGAACACTTGAAAATGTTGTTTGACGCACCATCTACGATGAAAGCCTCTGGATCATTAACGCGCTCCAAATCCAGACGGAGATGAAGCGTCTCCAAGCTCCATTTCTTCCTGTGCGCAACAGCTTGTCGCGTAGCAGTAACATAAGCCTCAGGAAAGAACAATCCTCCCAACCAGACTTCAATGTTGCTTGAATTGTCCACACCGGCAATATGATCGAGCTGCTGCAGGCGACGCGCAAAATCGGCAATCCAGCCGGCAATGGCCATGGTCTTGTGAACCTTGTACCGCCTCCAGTGTTCAGGAATAGTCCCTAATAAGAAAAAAGAGAGAGAATTCGGTATAACAGGCTGAACACATGTGACATGCAGTCACCTTTGGTCAGAGAACTCATGAGCGTTCGGAGGTGATTTGTTTGTTTTAGTTCTCCTCGACAAACTTCGACGACATCCGCTAGGTCTTTTCTTACCTGGTCGAGAAGCTTCCGACCCACAAAGCTCTCGCGGGAGAAAAGGCGATACAACGGATCCTGATTGTCAGCCGACTGTCTAGGTAGGGAAGCAAATTGCTAAAAAAAACGGCAATGAGTTAAAGAATCCACAAGAGCGTGTGTGCCCAACCCACAGAAGGAAGCTGTTCGAGCCACTCGCGACAACGCTCGTGTAGTGTCCTCATCCACACTGGTTGAGTTGATTGAGAATTGGAAGTCGTCGTAGATACAACCTCATCCTCATCATCTGCGAGCATCCGCGTTTTCCTTAGCTTGGCAAGTAATTCATTACCTTTTTGCTTCCGTTGGTCACATCTGCCAAAAGAGGAAAAAAGAGGAGCGCACCTTGAGCAATAGCAATGACCCGTTCCGCGGTTGGCGGTAGGCTCAACCATGCTGGTGGTTCACGATCAGGAAGAGCCTGTACCCAGGACAAGAAGTGTTCCATTTTTGTTCCATCAGGTACCGCTACGAGTTGCTGTTGCCCAGTCAAAGTGGGCACCAAATCAAAGTCGACATTATACGCCATTGGGCTGAAGAGGTTATCCACAAATGCATCAAGAATTTTTTGGTCAAAATCACTGTCAACACGACCGCCATAAACAGATTGTTTGATCAAGTTCCTGAGAGCGTCCCAGGGGATAGTGGCAGGATCTAGGTTGGTCTTTCCACGAGCTGCTAAGTTGAGCCACGTGTCGATTGTGGTAAATGCCGAGGCCATATCGGAGTCATTGAAATCATAGGTCTTACTCCACCCGAGGGGAACATAGCGAAGACGCTCTTGTACGACAGCATGGAACCAGGCAAGAAGGAAGTAGAGCCTGACTTTCTCAGCAGGTCCTTGAGCAAGTCTGGAAGAGGTAATGGAACGAAGGGAATCGAGGAGGTTTGCTTTGATGCCAGGAGGCGGTTCATTCATAATAAGGCGAGACTGTCGGAGGATGTTGACTGGAATGGAGGGATTTGCCTCCATGGTGAGGAACAATCTGAAGCTGCGATGGGGATTTAACGTCTGTAACTTCTTCTCTAATTGCCCCAACCATGTCGGAGCAAGGTGGACGTTCTTCAATAGAACCCAAGTACCTTGTCTGGAAGCTGCAGCAATGGCTTGATCTGCCAATGTGTAGCCTTCTTGTGAGCCCATTGCGACAGAGGCGGAGCGTGTTCCAGTGTTCTTGATCAGGTTCTCTACACGATAACTGGCATCATACCCGGGAACAGACACAAGCGACACAGGTGTGACGGGAAGAACTTCGTTTACAACGATCGCACCAAGTTCATAGCTCGAGACTTCGGCCAGATCAGTCTCGAAAACGTTCTTTACAAAAATAGTAGTCGCTTGAAGAAGTCGATCAGGTCTAAAGCACTTTATGATCAATAAGGAACGGATCGCTTCTACAGCGACTGGACGAGAAGGTGAGAGAAGGCTAACAATTTCCAGTTGGAAGGACTTACGAGTGCTTGGTTCCCACGGGGTTGGCGGTCGTCTCTCCGGCGCTTCTGCCTCCAAGAACGACGCCCATTCACTCTCATGTTCGGCAATGTGGATTTGAACCGGCTTGAAGATGGATTGCTTGGCAAAAGTCTCAAGGCGAAGTGCTTGCTCTGGTGATAGGACTGAAATATTCTGCGTCTGGGATGTTGCCGTTGGTGTCACGCTATCTCCGCTCTCGAGAAGGAATTCAAGCTCCTCTCCTATATCTTCAATACCACGCATTTTGACTTGTGCCAGGAGCACTGCAAGCATGAGGCGATCCCGATATAACAATGCTCTAGATGTCCGTTTGTACACAATGAGGAATAAGTCTTTGAGAAGAATTTCTCGGCGGACATTGTGGTCGGAGATATTCTTGAGGTTAGGGTTATGGTGGAGGATATAATCGAAGATATCGAGGAAGAAACGGAGGGAGAATTGATAGAAGTGATTTATGATGTTGAGTTGTTCCAAAACAAAGAAGATAGAACTGCAAGCCTGCGCTAATGGAAGGTACTCAGCAGTAACTTGTTCTACCTCCTTCATAACAATGTCTGTTTCTTCGACCTTATGAGTGATGTCTGCAGCCTCGCACTTCAGCGTTTCGAGGGTGTCAATGACCTTATCATCGTCTAGAATATTACTAGAAGACTCGTTGAGAGCTTGAAGGAGTAGCTTCTCCAGAGTACGCAGTCTAAGGCGGAATTCTCCTTGAATCTTAGTAAGATCTGTCCTTTTTCGTTCTGTATCGGGCCGTTCCACCTTGAGTACTTGGTCGAGCGACTGACTCTGTAGACTGCTTCTCGTCATGGTGAAATTGACAAAAGTCACACGACTACAGATGTCAGGAGAGAATTCTACGGATGGATCACGAGTTGACAGGAACATAGTGAATGATGGAGAAAAATCAATGTCTTGACTTCCTAGGCGAATAAGCACACGTCCTCCGGTACGTCTAATTTCCCTGTTGAGAACTGCATTGAGAATTGGATCGAGATGTTCAACATCCTGAATGAGTAACGGATTGCCGAAGCGAAGGGCACTCTCCAAGACCTTCAAGAAAGCTTCATCCAAAAAGCTAGTGACTGTGATCTTACGTTCTTTGTACTCGTTTAAGAGGAACGTAGTAGCCTGTCCAGTAGGATCAATGATGAGCGGGTAACGGTTGAAACGTTTAAGCATGATAGCATTTTCGGTAGTGAGATTATCTGATGGAAGTGATTTGGATTGCCAGCTGAGGCGATCATCGGCGGTAGAAAGGTATTCAGTGAACACAAGCTCTTGCTTGAATTGTATGTTTGCATCTGCAAGGTGACTCGACCACTCTTGCCACATGATCTCACGATAATGCTGGTCGAAGAAACCGCCATATGCCAAGAAAGCCGCGGATAGTAAGACATCCCCGACAATGGTGCTCATCTCGACGTCAAAAGTACGGCTTCCTGCCTCCCAACGATTCCTCTCAGACGAAAGACTCTCCAACAACTTCATGCTCCTATCAACCTTGCCCTGAACGCGCTCCATCTCGGCTTTGATAGCTTGCACATCGCTGATAAGCAGAGCATATTCGTCCTTATACCTTGCAATCTTCTTTTCAAGCTCTGCAATCATCTGAATGATAGCCGCTGCCTGTTTTTTCGTAGTCTCTGCTTGGTTCTCGAGAGAATGCACTTCGTTACGCAGAGGCTCGACTTTGTCAAGGATCTCAGAAAAGCGAACTTGGGCAATAACCCATTTGACCAGTGGTCCACAGGCTTTACTGGCATGGTTGACCGTTTCGAATTTGTAGTTGGGACGACTAAGGAATTCTCTTTTCATTGTTTCCCGAAGTCCTTTGGTAAGTGTATTGGTGTCAAAGTTCACGATACGCTGGATGAAATCATCTCGACGAATGATGCCTTGGACGGTACGCCAACTATCAATCTTGTGACCGAGAATTGTACAGACGGATTCCATGGCAATTTTAACTGCTTCGGGTGGGTTAGCCATGGTACGGACCTCCTGGAGATGCTGTCGCTTGATATTGCTGACTGCTGCTTGCGCATCCAACACTGCGGGTTCAGCATCTGCGAGGTCAGCCATCACCACAGCACGCCGCTCAGCAATGTTACGATCCTGTTCAACAAGGGCTGCCTGGATCTCGATTGAAGCCGCCTTCTTCTGCTCGGCTTCTTGTTGATCTGCAACCATACGCTGAAGCTTCTCGTTCGCTTCTTTGTTCTTAGCCTCAAGTTGAGATCGCTTGATGGCAAGACTCTTGCGAAGATCTTCTACCTGCGTGACAGTGTCACGAAGCTTGTCTAAGCCAACATGTAAATGCCTCTGTTGTTCCTCCAACTCGTCGCGCTTCTCGGTAAATAGCTTGACATAATGATTAATACTACTCGTCGTCAGCATCGGTGTGCAAGATAGAGATTTTTTTACTTACAAGTCGAGGTAATGACGAGGCGTGACGTAGTTGTACCGGCCTTGTCGACGACTAAGACGCTGATTGATTTGGTGGAGTGATTGGTGGACATGCACAAGCCCATTGACAACTGCTGTACGGTGCATAGGAGGCATAGAGAGGCCCCTATATGCAATAGGGAAGTGGACAGGCGGATTGTAAGAAGTGAGGTCAAGATCAAGTGTATTTGTGAACTCCATGCCAACTTGAAAGAATGCCTGGTCAGACCAGTCGCCAAACCAATCCAGCACGCAACGATTGAACAATGCAGGAGAAGTAGCAGCTCGTGACGCAAGGCCGTTTTCAGGTGGATTCATTGTAAACACTACATGGAGGTTCTTTGCCACCTGTTGGGTGAACCAGCGGTACAGTTCTTCAGGTGAATCTAGCATCAGTCCATCACGTTGAGAGCCTTCTTTGCACGCAGTCATCAAGGCCGCATGCTCATCGCCTTCAAATAAGCCTGGCACTTCAGCATTCGCCAAAAGGGTATTCATCCTTTCCAAGAATCCCGAGTCAAGCACATTGGATTCATCCATGATGAAACATATTTTCTCGCCTTTGCAACCAGCCCGGCGCAGCACAGTCCTCAGATCCTCGTCGAAATCATCACCTGTATATTTATTGGAAACTTTGATCTGGAAGATGCTCAGACCATTCATCCAAGCTACAAATCGAGATAAAGTGGTCTGAAAAACGTTATCAACATAAAAATTATTCACTGAGAGCAACACTAACCTTGCCACTACCGCTGACACCAATTAATAGTAGATGACCTTGGACTTGTCGGAAAACACGATCAATTCGAAGTACATGGTCCAGCACGTCGTTGAACAAGACGAGAGGAACATCAAGTTCTTCCTCATAGAATACTCGCAAACGAGCTTTTGTATATTCTCGAAGTGTTTCACGATCCACAGGAATGTAATTCTTGGAAGTCCAATTAGAAAATAAGATTGGTCGGCTAAGAGCTTCATCTTTATTAATAGTTGGGAAATGTTTCATCGCAGCATCATCTACGTTTTCGTCAGTCCAATTCTTCTCATCCTCAGTGACTAAGCGATCTTGGAAGAGGCGAAGAGCTTCGTGGGCCCATACACGAACGAGACCCTCAGAGGATAGGGTCTCAAGAGGCCTGATGGCCTCGTAAATGCCACGGACCCAGCGAGTAAGCTCACGAGGGCTGTAGACATAATGGGCTTGGACGTCCGTAGTAAAACGTTGTTGTGAGGCAAGATAGAACTCCACCATGGCGTCTGTAAGTGGGTCTGCGTATGCACGAAGGTTGGGGACAACTTTGAGAAGAGCGCGGTTGTACGTGCCATAGATCTGTCTAAGCGACACCCCTCCTGGATAATCTACCATGATGAGTGGGGCATGACGGAGGAAACGGTGACTAAGAGGAACACGACCGGGATCTGTGGGAGGATTGCAAGCACCGACAAATTGTATGCGCTCAAGTTTAACCCAGGCCATGTCGCTAGCTCGCCAGTATCCACCTGACTCAACAAGTTGGCGAATGAAGGAAATGACGCGTTGTGTTCCGTATTTGTCGGTAGCTGGTAGATTAATCTCATCGCAGAACACGACCAGCCACCTTCCAATTTGTATAGGAGCTAGGATAACGCCATTAGGAGTCTTGCGGTGCTCACAGTATTGTTCAAAGGTCTTGAGGATAAGCTCTGGCGTAGTTGCGCTTGAGAAATTGAGGCCAACAACTTCCATATCCGGCAATTTCCTCAAGGCACTGAATAACGTCATAGTTTTTCCTGAGCCTGGAGGACCACAAAGCATAAGTGGTTTGTGTTCTGATAGCCACGAGTAAAGAACCTCTTCATGGCGGACCGTGTCCGTGGTGGGAACGACAACATCGGAAGCCGTAACTGAGTGAGCCTCTATCTCGATTGCCGGAACACGAGATTGCCAACTAATCCATTCTCCATTGGACACTTGCACATCGTAGTCAATCAAAGAATTTCCTGTAGTAAGAGGGGGCATATCAATTCCAGTCTGACTGCGAAGATAGTCACCAAGCTTTGCACGAAGGTCGAGTTTGGCATCTCCGGAGAAGGCCCAGATAATGTTGATGAGTAAACGTTTGGTGACGTACTGCTCGATGCGCTCGGGAGAAAGTGGAAAGTCAGGATGCTGCATATTATATTCAATGATGTTGCGGACAGTCTTGTTGAGAAGAGAAAATAGAGTGTTAAGAGCACGTGTGATAGTAAAATCCATTATATGCTCAATGGATTCGGCGTAAGCAAGAGATGAGCTGACGAGTTCTCCCTCGTCAAAGTACCTCTGCAAGATGGAAGCAATTTGTTGCTGAGTGGTGAGATTCACGGAGATGGTTAAGTCAGAAGATGGTTCCATCCTACGGTTAAGAAGATCACCAGAGTCTTCATCGTCGGCATCCAAAGGAACGGAAGACAAAGTTGATAGATAGTAACGGTACACCATTGAAGGTTCGACGACATCTTCGCTAAACCAAATCATACCACAACGACTGACGGTAGCGAGGGTAGCATATTTGAGATGTTCTACTTCAAACATGACCCTGACATTAGGTGGTAAATTAAGACGTTCTCCATTGGGGAGTGTAAGGAGTTTGTTGTCGTCCAATACACTATCAGCGTCCTGAGTTTGTAAAGAAGTATGATGGTCAAAGGAGACAAACCTATTCAAATTCTCAACCCATTCAGGGTCAACATCACCATCAAAGATAATCCAATGTCGTTTGCCACTCTCTCCGCGAACATCATCAACGATCTTACGCAATATATGTGTAAAAAGACCATCATTCCATTCGCGAGTTGTCTGATCCAAAGTACCGTAGAGCACGTCTTTGTGCATGGCTTTGGGATCGATGACATAAACAACTCCCTCAATACCGTCAACTCGCTCAAGGGCTGCAAGAAGGACCTGCCATGCATTTGTCTTTCCGGTACCAGACGGGCCAACCATCATGAGACCGTGTTGAATCTTCTGTATCTGGTGCAGCTGGAGTATCTTGGCGATCCAGCGCTCACCAGGAACAAGACGACGCTCAGCGCAAACCTTGAAAATCTGCTCGCGCAACTCCTGAAGATCAACAGGAACATAGTCAACTCCAGGGAAAACGTCAGCCAATAAACTTCATAGACAATAAGTATTGAAGTCTTCAAGGACAGTAGAGTCTTACCTTGTCAGCAGAGGCACGTCGTCAGCAACTAGCTTTGGCACAATAGTTTCTGTGACACTTTGGATAAGAATAATTTGCTCCACTTCAACGACATCCTCATCCTGCTCGGCTTGATTATTTTGCAATCTCTCTCTCTTGAGGATGCCAGCGCTTGCGAGGACGGCCTTTAGAGCACGAAGACCAAAATCGTAGTGAGGTTGACGCGACAACTGTTCATCACAAAGATTGAAGAAGGGAACTATTTTGGACGCAAGAGATTCGGCAGTGCGAAAACCTTGAGAGAAGAGCATGACCTGGGCAATGAGCTCTCGATCTGGACGAGCCATAGCCATACTGCAAGTGATTGAATATATAGTTTATGAGAAAAGAGTACACGTACGGTCTAAACAATTTGGTTAAATTAGGCGGGAGCTGTGAACGACCAGCATAATTGGGGTTAGTAGTGATGAAGATACCTACAATCTTTGCCTGAGCCATTCAAGTTATCAAAAAGTGGCTTGATCACAAACCGATATTCTTGTGAATCTTCAAGCTCTTGCCCACGAGCTCAATCTCAGTGTTGGGGTTTTTGACCAAAGAGGCAAGACCCTGCTGGATCGTCTGTACCTGTTGTGAAACAGCACTAAGGATACGTTCTTCGAGCCGATTGAACTCATCAAAACAACCCCATGCTCCAACTTGGCAGAGACCGATAAAAATTCGACCCATAGCCTGGAAGTCAAACGTCTCATCACAACAAAAGACAAGGACGAATCGTCCGAGCTGAACTCCTAAAGCCTTGACGGACTCAGTTTTCCCAGTACCAGCAGGACCGAAAGGAGACCCTCCAAGCTGTTTGTCCAGGGCTTGCGTAAGTGTGAGGTAGACACGATCAGTGAGAGGAGTTTGAACGAGACGGTCGGGGACACCCAAGTACTCCCAGCCATAAGGGTATGATGTCTCCGCAACTTTGATGACGAGACGGTCAAGAGGACTCTCTATTGAGCTATCGAGATAAAATCGCATTTGGGACAACCAAATGAACCCTTGGTTGTCAATGATACACTGGCTCACGAGAGAACGAGTGACATCACGTTGGTGAACGAGTTCAGTGATGAGATGTTCACATTTCCTTCGGGTGACAGGAGCAAGTTCCTGCAAAACAATATCTGCGAGGAGATCAAGAGCTTGACGGATGGTATTAAGGGGATGCTCTGGGATCTGATGATCTTCAAATGATTTTTCAACAGAAGCAGTCCATGCGACTTGAATAGCAAGAGTGACGAGCTGCGCAGGATATTTTTCCAGCCAGTTCATGAGTGCATCCTTACCGACGTCAGTGCCGCTACCATAAAAATTTTGAAGTTCTGTAACGGCTTCGCAGAGAAGGTCAGCAAGGGAAAGTCTCATCATAGTTTCAATGCGGGCGAGCCAATCGTTAATCTTTGGATAGTCCTTCAACAAGATGGGTTCTGAAAAGCGAACTTCTTCTCCTTCACGTGAAGCCATGGCCTGGATTTGCGTCAATCCCTCGTCCAATGAAACTGTAGAAACTCCAGCAAACATCTTCTTTAGGTGTTTCATGATTCGGAGAATATCCTTGCTATTTCCGATTATCTCTAAAAGGTCTTCGTCTCCAACGAAGTAAAAACGAGGAAACGACGAGCGCTCGCGTTCCAGATATTCACCCAACGCCTTCTGGATCTTGTTTAGAAGATCTGCCAGGCGCTCCAAACTCTTCTGTATCCCAGCAATGTTCATAACGTCTAGAACGAAAGGAGACTTGTAGACCTTCTTCATGACGGCCAAAAACTCTGTATTGATGTTCTGGAATCGTGCACTTTCAACCGGCAGGAGATGTTTGATGTCCGCGCTGCCGGAGAAAATACCCTCCAAATAAACCCATTGGCGTTGAACGTCGATCCATACATCTGCCAAGGTTTGTCAGGAAGATAGTATTTGAATTATTCGAGAAATCTTACCAAAAAGCACATGGATTCGGTTCAGTTTCTCCTCCCAAGAACTAGCCTGAAGACACTTTGAGAAGCCGACCCATGTCAAACTGAGCAACAACATACCTCTTCCTCAAAAACTGGGGAGTGATTAGTGATCTAGATATTGAAGGCTCTAGAAGGGAGCTTACCTTTATAGTAGGGTGACAGTTTCATGGCTGTCAAAGAATTCAAATTCTCATGGCACTTGTTGAACAAGTCATCCCAACCCCTATATCAAAGAAAGTCAATAAGAAATGAATGTTGTGAATAGTGAGAGGACCTGATCAATCGACATTTATTCTGGTAATTTACCAAATCCAAGGCATAGCTGGTCCAAATTTCCTTTACTTGTTTAATATACTCTTCGAGGGCCATTTCTCCTTGTGCTTGAATGATGACTTCTTTGATCTGCAGTTCATTCTTCTTGAGATCAAGGTCATACACATGTCCAAGTGTCATTCTGTGAGGTGTTAGGGACAAAATTATTGCACAAATGGGCTAATGCTTACAAAGATAGTATTGGTTGGGAAGGCAGTTTAAGTGACTTGAACAGCTGTTTCCAGTGGCGATCCTTCAAGGCATCTGACTTAAGCTCCGCGACCAAGGCGTTTGACTTGAGTAAACCACGAAGCACATCTTGGACGTACTCGAAGGCAGCATACTGCCTCATTCTTGTTGGCATCTCCTTTGTTGATGTGAGCAGTCCATCGATATGCTGTCGTAGTTTTCTTGGTTGGACAGTAGCCCAAGAGTTCTCTCGCAACTCGCTGATCTGACTCCAAATGCCCGAAAGAGCAGTCCACACCGCCTTGAGGTCTCGAAGTTCCTCAAATACTGGCTCTAATCGCGTATGTCGTGTTAATTCCAAGTCCAATGCCTCTTTCGCTCGGCAAACCAAGTCATACTCTTCCTGCACACGATTCAATTTCCCCTCAAATACATTGATGGTATTCATGGCAGTATCGGCTCGAATATTTCCCTGCACGGGACGGGTCTGCTCCCACTCGTTTATGGTGTCGTTGATCTTATTCTCAATGATCTTGTCCTCTGCCACAATCTTCAATTGCAAACCGGCTAATAATTGACTGGATTATAAATAAGAGAATACATAGAATGGAAATACATACCAAGTTGCTCCTGGATGGAGTCGTTCTTGCGCTTGAGAATCTCATTGTATGCACTCCACTCCCCCCGCAATTGATCACTGTATAACCAATCATCCGGGAATTGGTAGCGGAAACGCTCGAGGGTTTTTTCGCCGCTCGCACAGAGCTCAATCATTGGGCCCCATGTCTTCGTCTTCTTCTTGAGGTCTTGCACGAATGTGATAAAAGTTACTGCCGCTGCTGTCGACGAATTCGATGGAGCGAAAGCCTATTGAGAATTTAGTTTGAACACCATAGTCACAAGAGCTGGGTGAACTGACCTCCATCTTGTCAAAGTCAACGTTAACGCGTCGTCACGAGCCCAGAAAAAGTGGCAACACGCTGATCTTCAAACCCTAACCTCTGCAACTGCACATAAATTGTTCCCTACTTCGAATTCTCCGTGCCCTTTCACTCAACATATTCAGTGAAAAATGTCAGGTCGTCAGCAACGCGTGATGGTTCAGCCCATCGTAAGCCACTTTCCTCCTTATTTGTTCTCTTCTTGACCCCCTGGATTCAGAACGTCATCTTCAAAAATCTCCAACAGGTGATGAGCTCAAATTTATATTCACTTACCCAGCAGGCTGATCTCACATAGCGCACGAAAATTTCGGTCTGGTTGTATGACAACGTTGATATGAGGATTGAGGGCCGTATAATTGTATGCACCTCGAACTCCTCCCACCTTGGATGTTGGTCTGAACAATTTTAACAGGGATTCGACGAATTCATGAACCTTGTAATCGACGATGCTGCGGAAGTCTACTTGAAAGATGCAAAACCTCAAAGAGAGCTTGGTATGTGCTCAAGTGTCCTTGGTAGTTACGTTACCAACCAGGTTAAACAGGACGTATACTCTTGAAGGGCGATAACATCACTCTCATCCAACAAGTATAAGATAGGGTATAATCTACAAAAAAACTGTTGCATCTCATCCTGTCCCTCTAATCAGTGCGTCTTCTATAAATTGTATATCGGGAGAAGTCGAGAAAGATTTAACGACTGGCGGCATAGCGGACATTCTGCCTGTAAAGATACTCAATAAGTGTCAACCAGATATTGCGAAAAGATTCACCTTCTCCCTGCCCCAACCTACGATGCAGTTCCAGCAGAAAAGGTGACCACATTCTGTAGAACAACTATCTGTTCGCTCTTCTAGGCACAATGTACAATTTCTCCCTGTCCTAATTCCTTGTGGGATCGTCGAAATTTCGAGTATGGTTCGTTCATCCTCCTCTGCGGGTTTCGTAGGTTCATTAGCCGGGTTCAAGTCTAGTAAATCCAGAACAGGTTTCTCATCAATAAAAAATCCCGCTGTAACATCCGCACGTTCCACACGCTGCTTTCCTTTTCCTGAACTAACTCGTGCCTCTTGCTGCGCTTGAATATAAGCTAACAAACGGTGGAGGAGGCGAATGCCTAGTAGTACTCCCAACAATGAATAAGACGGTGGCCGTATATGTGGATCTTCTAAAACCGAGGACAGCTTCAATAATTATCAATGGGGGCATGCAACGAATGAGAAAAAATAGCCTCACAAGCTGAATTCCCAATAGACGTTTCGACAGATCATAGTATGTTCCCCTCAGATAAAATATTGCAAGGTTAATTTCAGCGGCAACATCAACGAGTGATGGCAGCAATTTCAATAACTTGGCTATCCTCGGGAATTTCATGTTAACAACGGGCGAAGCGGCCCATTTTGAACAAAAGTAGCTGGGGAAAGTTGAAAGGAATACGAGAGCACCACAGATTCTAGTGGAGGGCGGTGTTCTACCACTAAAGGAGGAGTACTGCCAGATATCGGTATATTCTTCACCCAGTGATTGATTCCCTGTAGAGCTGAGTAAGATAATGTTTTAGGTCAAACCTCGCAGTTTGACCTCTGCCAACCGTTATTCCATAGTACATCAACTTCGTCAAAAGGTCAATCTCCTTGTCCCATCGCGTTAACCAACGAGTTCCTGAAGGATGAAGTGAGTCTTTGTCAGTTTCTGAAAGAATAGGGCCCTACCGAGCCATGACCGAAGGACGTTCTCAATTTGTTCGCGAAATGACAAGACATGATAAATATCGCGTTGATTTGCACGAACTAGGAAATTGCATGAGCTATGTGCTGCCTTCAATGCTCAACCCTACTTATTTGTGCTTGCTGAGCTTGAGGAAATGATGGTGGATTGGCCATCGGAAGGGCAAAAGAGACTCCGTCTCTGTCAGGATCAGTTTTCCGGTCACCGGGGTTCAAAACTTTCCAACGTTTACTCTGCTACCAAGCGACCTCATCCGACCAGAGCTCAAAGTTATGCCTCTACCTCCGCGTCGTCAAGAAGGCCCAACAGTCTGGCAAAAACGTACTCAATTTCCTTCTTCGTGTGTCCTCACTCATGGCGTTTGTTTTCAGTGAAGTGAGGCAACTTCTGCATTCGCTATGCTTTCAACTCATATCTACTGTTCAGAATGGGTGCGATGATGGGCACAGGTGTTGGTTTGACTATTGGCTTCATTTTTGGCTCGTGGAGCATTATTCGGTGCGTATCATGAAAACTAGAGAAATATGGCCCTTGCAGACCTTTTTCAACAGAGGTGGTGCAGGTCCTCGTGGTGCCCTTGCAACCTTGTCGCAATACATGCTTAGTAGTGCTGCAACATTTGGCTTCTTCCTTGCTATCGGTTCAGTGAGTGATGCACTAATGCAGAGGATCCTATCCACCAATCTCGTGTTTAGGTCATCCGTAGTGACTCTGCCTTACTTCCTCCTCATCTTGAAGCTGCTCGAATTCAATTAATGCAGTCTACCTCGCGTATTCGCTCTAGAGACGAAGGCTTCCAACTCATGAGAGCAAGATGGCAAGCCGAACGCCAACGCCTAGAGAAATCAGGCGAAAACTAAACAGCCATTGCATACAATCAGCTTTCCTATCTTCATCAAGCATATGCTCGCTTGAGGAATCCCATGTAATTGCTATCCAGACCCCGCTAATTCCCTTTCTGCATATGCGAGATAGCTATCCTACTGCAGAATAGTATTCCGAAATTCCTCTGATCAGAGCATTAAATCTTAAAATAATATCTTCGGCTTTCATTTAGTAAGAACTTTCGATGAAGGTTAACTATCATTTGAAGGACCCGTAAAGTGCCTAACTGGCATTTTGCAGCTCTGCAGATTGAGATGGAAAAGTACGATTGTCAAAGTACGTGCGAATTATGGTGGTTCAACATGCTGACGCTGATAATTACTTGTTAAGGAGTTCTGGTCACAATGAAAGACTCTAGAAATGCCCAGATCGTCTAGAATCGAGAACGAGTGAATCGCCTGTCCCTTCCACCGAACCTATTAAGAGCGACCACCTTTACCATGGTTCTGATTGTCCTGGCCGTTCTTGGTGTTTTGGTTGTTCTGGCTATTGCCCTTGCCAGTGTCGGCGTTACCGGTGCCTGCGCCCTTGTTCCCTGCACCTGCATTACCAGCTCCATTACCAGCTCTACTACCCGTGTTTCCAGCTACGGTGCTATTGTTCCCTGCACCTGCATTGCCAGTCCCATTGCCCGTGTTTCCAGCTACGGTACTGTTGTTAGCACCAGAGCCCTGAAATTGATCGATCAATCTGGTTATTGTTTACCGACGAGAAAGATACCCACATTGGCAGGCTGGCCATCATCTGTTACTGTGAACTATTGGATTCTTTTGGTCAATGACATCTTTCCGATATAGAATTCACTCACGTAAACAGCATCATCGAGAGAACCGTGCTGAGCAATCGGGACCAAAACAGGTTGATGGTTGGCAGCCGCATTAATCGAAGATAGCTTGTAGACACCGGCTGGGAGACCCTGGTCAACAACAGCCGTGAGTTGTCCATTCTGAGCGACAGCATTCAATCCCTTGAAGAAAGCGAACTTCTGCGGGTCCAGAGGTGTTGTTTGGTCAATGGCATCCAAGGTCTCAACAACAACGTGTGAATGACCCTGAATCTGGCCATTGTTGTTCAAGAATTGAGGTGCTGCGAAGTAATTCTCATTTGCGTTCACGAAGAAACCAGTTTCCATCCCTCTAATTGCCATTGCAATGGTGAAGGCAGTGTTCGACTTTACCGTATCGCCGTTCTTAGGTGAGACAAACTTGGAAGATGGCATGTTATCCGTTGAAGGGAGAACACCCATGGGCGCTGGGTTACACGACCCAGTCTTAATCTGCTGACCATTCGTGATTGGAAGGTTGGGCACAGTCAGGCAGAAGTTAATAAAATTATTCTTCGAGGTCAGGGACGCTACTTGACCTGATAGAAAATGAATACATGCTTCAACTGATCAAAAGTTTGTCCAAACATACCGTCAGCAGGAACATCCTGGCCATCGTTGGCAAAGCCTGTGGCAATAACCTTGGGGTCAAGAGCTGATGAGACGATCCTTTAGCCCTAGTCAATACCGAATTTTCCATCGCTCACTAGGAGATTGTTGGGCACCCTGGCTATTATTGCCGGTGTTTGTAGCGTTGCTGTTGCCTGCAGCAGCACCACTGCTGGTGTTATTCCCATCAGTACTCGTACCATTGTTCGCGGTACCATTGCCTCCGCCAGCTGACTAAAATCGATTGCTCAATGACAAGATGACTACGATAGATTAAGCAGACATACGCCTGCGTTCTGGTTTTTATTGTTATTGTTACCACCGTTGTTCTTGCCTCCGCTGTTGTTATTCCTGTTTCCACTATTGTTATGGCCCCCGCCAAAGTGACCACCGCGGACCTCGTTGTGGAGAGTCTGGGGAGCAGCGAATGCAGACAAGGCAAGAGAAAGAGAGAGGAGAACAAGAGAGGTCTTCATTTCTGATCGAGAAGGTTTTTAGGTCAGAATGACAAGCACCAGCACTCGTAGGAGAATTGACAAAAGACGATCCCTAGTCACAGAAAAGGGAAAGCGTGCAGCGAAAAGAAGAAAAAAAAAGAGAACGCAACAGAAAGGCACGAAAGAAGCGGATTGAAAGAGGCATTTGGTAGCGGCTTCGCCTATATATTCCTTTCTCACCGTCACCGTCGCCTAGTGGACCTGTCATTTATTTTTGGAGCTACATTGCAAATATGTCACATCACACTCTCGATCTTTGTTAAAATCCTGATTGTCACGACAACCCGATAATCTAATTTCGGCAACCGCAAATCCGGCTGAGGACAAAACCCCTGACCCCAAAACTGAGGTAGAAGTTGGAGGTCTCCGGAACCCTCGCATCCAAATTTGGTTGATGGCATGGCCGATCTAACCAAAACATATCCCCCTCAACTTTGATGTCATGATGAACGTCTCAAATTCTGGTCTTCTACAATGTTGATAGAACTGGAAACATAGCCTTGGGTGATTTTGATAGCACTAGAAAACGCAAACTACGCTCATGACAGGACAAAAGATAAACTCTGGCCGGATTCTATGCGAATGAAAACACAAATTAGACATCACCTGAGTTCCTACCTGAGTTCTGATCGAAATATTATATTAACAATAATTGAAAATGAGGTCCCTGAAAAGAGAAGGCAATGTTCTATAAATGACGGCTACAGATAGATGCTCATTAATGATGTTTTAGCAAGTGGTAGGAGTTGGATATCCCTCGATCCCTATTGGGTTTTCCATACTACAATAAACTATGCCTTTCTTTCGAACCTCAGAGTAATTCTTTCTTTTGGTACTATACACCTTTTGTTATCATATCGTCTCCTATCCATGTCAAAGACTAGATATTAGGAAGACAGAACAGATGTCCAAGGTCCACCAGGGGTAGTATAGCCCTTGTGTAAACCAGGGCTGGACAACAAGGCACAATACACCAAGTGAAACCAGGCTTATAATACGTGTTCTATTGATATCAGTCATCCTTTCATCTATATCATACCTGTAGACCTTTGTCTTTAAGTATGAACCATGCTTAACATTACTATTATACTAGGCTTTGCAACTGATTTATCTGCCACTAATTGGGTTACCCAGTCCTGCAGCTTAGTCAAATGGTGATAAAATCATTAGATATAATGATTGGCCTATCCTTCAGGAATTGAAAGTATCTCATGATGGTTTCTAGAAGCAAGTTACTAGGCTAGGACAATCAAGATGCTAATAAAATATCAAGATATTTTCTTAACAACAAGCTTTCTCTTATCATTGTGTTCTCTTTAAAACAGCCCCGACTTTTATCTTTGGTATTCCTCAATTCCTGGTGTGAGCATCTTGGAAATTAACTACAGAAATCCATAATGGGAGCACGTTTTATTATAAGCTCAAACACCACACGGAACAGGACCAGTTCTGAAATAAGAAATAATCCCTTGGGAAAAAATACATTTATGATGGAATATGGGTTATTACTATCTGAGGATCGAGTGGCGCTTCTGGGCTGACCTGGCTTCTTAAATAACTCATATATACCATGATCCTTTTTGTAAAGCTCGCTGAGGCTTTTCCTTTACCATTAATTTCTGTGCACTTTCGGTCTTCGATTGTTGTTATCGCATCTCCAGTGCAACAGGATACATTTTGGAAATAGTCACTTTCAAAAAAAGGGCACTCGCCGTCTTGCCAACCGTCGTACGATGAAAAAGCCGCTTGCGTGATTGAGACGAGTGGCAACAGCTGTGACTGACAACCATGTGCAAAGAGCTCCACAGATGTTGTCAGCGTCGAAAACCGAGCACCAAAGCCACAGGTATCAATATTTGTCAGATACAAATAACGGATTTTGATATGTCAAAAATTCAATGTCAAAAATTCAAAACCTCTCAGTTCATTCCGTCCTCAGTATGACGACGATGGTATCTTAGTCGGTCCCAGTCCCTATTCAAAGTAACAGAGAACAGATTTGACAGATTCGCAAATTCATTCCTGCCCAAACACATCAAACGCATCAGCAGCGTACGATGCGACGATCAGGTCAAATTATCACGGGCCGAATCATTTTTGGATCGTTTGCCAGGACGACAAGAATTGCTACCACCGAGCTGACTCTTTCTCTTGAACACTTCCCCTGCCACAATGTCTCCAATCACTATCGTTGTCGATGCGGTAAATCACATCTTACCCTCGATCGTTCTGCCTCGGGTTACTGATATTTTATATTTCATGGTAGATCCTGTTTGATATGGATGGGTGAGAGTTCTACATATCAATCCACTGGCACAACGATGAGCATCGGTGAACATCTTATATTCATGTCAACCGTCCATCGGCATATCAACCATCAGTCATCCACTTGCCACCCCTACTGGATGATTGCTTCAGTTGACTGAAATCTTGGACCATCTGTAGTACCCTCATAGATTCAACTCCAGGTGTATACAAGGCATGGGAGACATTTGCTACAGACTACGCTCTCGGAGATTATCGCGAAATCACTCATGCAACACACGGGAGGAGGCTTTACGATACCCTGAGAGAGCTTTGCAAGATCAGTGACGAAACCAAATTACTGGTGGGTCGAAATTGCCCACTATGAATCGAGCTCATATTCATGAAAAGTCCGAAATTGATCGATTCGAGGACGAAGTGATTGAGGGCAGCCCAACGGCCCTACCCGGCGCTATAAAACTTGTGTCTGGAGTAAAGTTGATTTCATAACAAATTATTTATCAAAAGGCTGACATAGTACAGTTAAATCTTTCTAGAGCTAAGTGGACTATTGTCACATCGGGTAGGCTCATAATGATTTTTTCCATGATTGGGTGTTGATATAGTCACTCCTATAAAGCTTCGCGCAGTTATACCCCTCGCGCTCTCGAGAAGGCAGGTGTCACAGTTCCTCAGCTTGGAGTTATCACAGCCAACGATGTGGCTCATGGGAAGCCTGACCCTGCCCCATACCTTGCTGGGGCTACAATATGCAAAGTCGAGGCTCAACATTGCACGTAACGCGTCCTGCCATCATGAAAGTGGTGCTTACTTTTGTCTATAGGTCTTGTTGTTGAAGATGCCATTTCTGGTTTGAAAGCTGGCAAGGCTTCTGGAGCATTAACTCTTGCGGTCTGTACCTCTACTGAACGTGCTATCCTTGAGGTAAAAGGGAAACCAGACTATATCGTGAGAGACCTCACTTGGTGAAGTTCTCCTCTTAGCAGTCGTGAAATCACAGTGAGCTCAACAGGCTCTACCACCAGTGTATCCGCAGAGTTGCTGCCAGACGGCAAGCTCAAGGTTCATATCGACGACGACTAGGAGCAGGACCTGGGTTCATGTGAATATTATAAAGTATCATAAAGATCATCTTTGTATGAAACACAGACTACACTAGAGTTGTTGATTTCTCAAAGATCTTGTAACTGCTATCCGAGAACAAACAAGTTTCATCTGCTTCGTTACGCGCTGATGGGATAGATCCCTGGAGTGATGAATTACCACCGTCTGTCAAGATATCATGGTCGTGACAAATGTCGTCAGGGTACCTCCATCGGCTAAAGAAAGGATCAAAACTGTTAGTGACACTGTTCGGTCACCGCAAACTTGAACTCAGGGCTATAAAATGGCTCCCTCTCTGGTGTTCGTCTTTGTCCGTCCCTTCGCTTTCTTACCGATCTGTGATCGTTTGAGCATTTTTTTTCTTTTCTTCGCTTCTTTTCTCCTTTGATTCGTGTCCTTGACTTGGCCCAATAGATTACTTTCGTTCAGTCCCTTTCATTTGTCAATTATCAAGATGCAGATGCATGCCATTTTCGTCACTCTTGCACTCGCGCTGGCTACCTCTGCGCGTCCTCCTTTTACTCGTCGTGCTGATTTCACACTCAAGAATGGACAAGATGCTATTGCACTGAAGTCAGTAATTGTCGATAACACCTTGCTATCCAGATACTGATACTGATACTTCTGCTTCTTAGTGAGAAGTTCAAAACTCTTTCAGCCGATTCCTCCTGCCAGACAGGGGAGGATGCTTGTGTTGGCCAAAAATTCGCCCAGTGTGTGAACGGAAAATTCGTTCTTCAGCCGTGTGCACCTGGAACTGTGTAAGATGTCCTGTTCTCGCATTTTTGTCGACGCACCTCTAACACTTCACACAGCTGTGCTGCTCTGCCTTTAGATAACAAGGCTGGAACATCTGTCACCTGCGATACCCAAGCTGATGTCGACGTTCGCATTGCCGCGGTAAGGAGTGTGAAATTCTTGTTCGAAAACTATCTTTTCACATGGTCATCGAATAGACTGGTGCTACCAGCGCCGGATCCAACAACGCTGGTGGAAACGGAAATGCTTCTACCGGCAGCGGAAATGCCAATACTGGCAACGGAAATACCAATACTGGCAACGGCAATAATGTTGCTTCAGGGGATGCCGCTGGAAACAACGGTGACCCCCAGACATCATTAAGTATGTTGGTGGTTTTATTCATGGCGTGCAGGCGTGATTCTGATATTATTACAGCGCTCGATCCTGCTGTGATTGGCAAAGGTTTCGCAAATGATGGTCAAGATCAACCCGTGGATGGTCAAGTTGCATCTCTTACATCAACCAACAACTTCATCAACTTCTGTCTGACCGTACCTAACCTTAAAATTACCGATGGTCAACAAATTATCGATGGTTCGTGTAACCCAGTCCCAATGGGTTCAATCCCAGCCAAGACCAAAATGCCTTCGGCCAAGTTTGTCTTCCCGCCCAACGGAGGAAACGTAACGGCCAACCAAAAGTTTACCATTCAGATGGCAATCAAGAATTTGGAGACGGGCAATTTCGTCAACGCTGACCAGAACTATTTCGGTGCTCCTCAGCAGTTGAACTCTCAGGGCGTTGTTCAGGGGCACTCACACGTTGTGATTGAGAAACTCAGCTCTCTTGGTCAAACAGACCCCACAGATCCTACTATCTTTGCATTCTTCAAGGGTTTGAATGGCAAGGCGGACGCCAAAGGGATCTTGACTGCAGATGTTGATAATGGTCTTCCTGCTGGTGCTTACAAGCTCTCCTCGATCAATACTGCGGCCAATCACCAGCCTGTCTTGGGTCCTGTTGCCCAGCACGGCTCTCTCGATGATGCAGTTTACGTGAGTTTGATACAATCAATTTTACCAGAGATGTCACTCACCCCTTTCTGTTGATAGTTCACCGTCCAGTAGAACTTGTGACTTGAGTGGTTGATGCATGTAAGATATGACCTGAATAATACACAATATAACTCCTTCTAAAGAACAGTGATCTTGATATCTTGTCCATTGGAGATAATAAATTTGATGTTCGATACTCCTCGACAATACAAGAAAGAAGACGATATAAATTGTCATATGCTCGGTGAACAAATTAACTGTCTAGGCAGCAGTCATGATGTGCATTGATCAAGACAAGTTTGGAACAGGGTGGATTGTGATTTAATTTAGTCCGATATTCCAATCTATTTTTCAGGAGGTCGGCTCAGCAGCCTCGAGTGGGGGTGGACCTTCACCGTCCGATTCATCATTGTCGTCATCATCTTGTACATCAGGCATGCCTGGACTACCACTGCCACTAGCTTGCATTTGCGCCATCATCTATTTGAGAAAATCATCTGCACGATGCATGCGGAGGAAGACGTGCTTTACTTACTTTTTCAAAGTCCATGCCTCCCATGCCCCCCAT
>Ga0153944_1000101_pt1 | contig 35977 bp, 36 predicted proteins | sample TSNJ028MetaG_FD_104703 | JGI IMG/M metagenome (GOLD analysis project Ga0153944, IMG submission 104703) | Attine ant fungus gardens microbial communities from New Jersey, USA - TSNJ028 MetaG | ecosystem: Host-associated > Fungi > Mycelium > Unclassified | place: USA: New Jersey, Wharton State... | reverse complement strand
GGCTGGAGCAAGGCTGGGGCGATGTGATCATGGGAGCGGCTGTTCTTGGCAGTGCTGTGGCAGTAAGAGGAGTTCAGAAGTATGATGCCAAAAAGGCGAGCAGTGCCACGGAGGCTGGTGGAGTTAAAACATCAGGTAATGGGAAATATAATGTGAGCAAAGGTCCAAAAATAAAAGATGCGAAGGTCAAGGGGGCTGGTGGAGTTGATATAGTCGATGATGTTGCTAACAATATCACGAAGGCAAATCCCGATAATGTCAAAGTCCATACAGGACAGCAGGATAAGCATATACCAGGTACTAATAATTACAATCAAGAGATTGCTAAAGGAAAGTATAGAAGTATTTTGAGTGAAAATCCGCAACAATTGCTGGATGATTATGCGGGAACCGGACAAAGTATTGGAACAACCAAGGAAAGGGTAGATTTTGGAAAAGTAATAGGTAAATATTATGATGAAGCTACGGGAACATATACAGAAACCACAAAGGGAATAATACACTATAATAGTAAGGGAAAAGCACATATAATACCTGCAAGACCATGATTAGGAGGCGAAGAAAATGGATGAAATGATTAAAGAATTAAATAAGTATCCCAATGGAACTGTTTTGACTATTAAATGGGAGAATAATTTGGTATTGAAAGGAGAAATTGATACAATTTATGAAACTGATAACGGTCTAGAATCAGATTCAAGTGAATACCAAGAATTTTATGTTTGTTTAGTAATGATTTTAGAAATATTATGTATTCCAAAAGAGGGGACAGAATTAGAAACGGATAGTTTGATTGAGATATCCATGCAAAACCCTCCAGCAGAAATAACCCTAGAAAATGGCTTGGCAATATGGAAAATTTAAGTATTATGCTATAGACATCTGTTTCTTAGATACATAGAGCTCGGATTAATAAATACAAAGAAGTTTTTTCGTTTGAACAATTAATTGAATCTTTAGCAAGGAATCCAAAATGGAAGAATCTATGTAGTAATGATGTTGAAAATATGATAGCTAATTCAATAAAAAAAAGGCATGAAATAAGTGGTGATAGAATCAAGGCATTTTATGGACATTCTATTCCTATGAAGATAGAAAAAGAAGAGAGAAAGCCTCCTCACATATTATATCATGGGACAAAAAGAAAGTCGGAACAAACTATTTTAACACAAGGTTTAAAACCATGCTCAAGACAATATGTACATCTGTCGCAGGATGTAGAAACAGCAATGGAAGTAGGAAAGAGAAGAGATATTGAATCTATAATTTTGATTATCGAGGCAGAAAAAGCATACACAAATGGGGTCAAGTTTTATTATGGAAATGAAAAAGTATGGTTAGCAGATACTATACCACCTCAAATCATAAGAAGCGAAAAAAATTGAAAGAAAATTTTCTGATTTGAACACAATCCGTGGTTTGAAATTATTGTTTCAAATCAAATGTTTTAAAAGTGGACCATGCAGATTTATTCTTACATCCTCTTGACTACCCCAAACAATAAAATAGAACCTCATGTCAATGACTTGCTACATTTATGTAGTGCGAAGCCTCATTTACATGGAGTTCTATTTTGTTGTACTCTCCGGGAGAGGATAAAAGAAATTAAAAAAGTTCTGAAAATCTGCAAGTAAAGTGGCTATGCTGGTGAGATATATAGTAACCGATAAATTGGATAGATTTCCTGCCGAAGCACATAACAAATTGTTCATCAGACATTTTTCTTCTTATCACCAGTAAATCCTCCACAACTGTTGGAGTGAAATAATCTATAATTTTACGATAATAGAAACGGGAGCGTAGAAGGTTGAGAATCCTTAGAGTAAAATGCTCCAATATCGCAGATTCCGGAAGGGAATATGAAGTGAATACTCCAACTGCGATAATTATTGCATAAAGATGGATTGCGAACTAGCCGTCCTATTATGCGTCACTTACCAAAGCTTCGGCAGGAAAGACGAAGATACAAGGCAATCGGCAGATCGTTCCCGGATCAGCCGCGATGATGCTTGACGCCGGCGGGAGTAATTGGTTAAAATAAGATCAGATATACTGAGAGGATAAAAAGAGATGGGACTTAAGTTACAAAAGCCTGCAGTTGTTACTATTCTGGCGCTGGTCAGCTGTTTTCTCTGGGGGAGTGCATTTCCATGCGTAAAAATCGGTTATGAATGGTTTCATATTAAAGGCACGGCGAACCAGATATTATTTGCCGGATACCGCTTCTTTCTGGCGGGAGTATTTACCTTTATCATCGGCAGTATTCTGGAAAAACGGATTCTAATGATGAAGAAGAGTTCTTTTCTCTGCATATTTGGACAGGGTGTCCTGCAGACGACGATTCAGTACTTTTTCTTCTATATCGGGCTGGCGAACACCACCGGTGCGAAAGGCTCGATCATCAGCGGTTCCAATGGTTTAATTTCAATTATTGCAGCACACTTTATGCTAAAATCGGAAAAGATGACCAGGAAGAAATGGATTGGCTGCATCCTGGGACTGGCAGGTGTTGTAGTGGTTAACTTAAGTCCGGGAGCGTGGGGGGAAGGATTTAATCCGATGGGTGAAGGACTGATTGTCATCTGTGCCGTCTCTTATGGCATAAGTTCCATTACTCTGAAAAAGATATCACACCGGGAAAGCCCCATGACTATAACAGCTTATCAGCTGCTGCTGGGCAGTTCGCTTCTGATTGCTGCCGGCTGGCTGCTGGGCGGAGAGGTTCATGGCTTTACGATTAAATCAACTTTCCTGTTCTTGTACCTGGCATTGCTATCAACAGGAGCTTTCAGCATTTGGACTGTCCTGATGAAATACAATCCGGTGGGCAGAGTTTCCATCTATATCTTCTCAGTGCCGATATTCGGCGTAGTATTGTCCGGCTTGTTGTTAGGCGAGCAGATCCTGTCAGTGAAAAATCTGACAGCACTGGTACTGGTAAGCATCGGTATCCTTATTGTAAATAGTAAGACGGAGGAAAGCGTATCGGGGCAATTGCCCACCTCGCTAGGCGGTGAGTAAATACAAACTTTTTAGGAAAGTAGGAACAAAACCCTTGTTAATCTATAATAAGCGAAATACCTGTTCTACACTGTCGATTATGTTGGCTTTGGCATTATCCGGTGCCATCGCTTCGGCCAAAGTACACACACCACGTATGATTGGGAAAAACGCATCGATTCCAGCCTGATTGCAGGCTCTGGCGTCTGGGGTCACGCTGCCGGCAAAAGCCAGAACCCGGGCATTATATTTCTGGGCCAGTCTGGCCACACCCACCGGCGCTTTGCCCATAGCGGTCTGATGATCCAGCCGGCCTTCACCGGTAACGACTACATCGGCATCTGCCAGTTCCTTTTCTAAACCCACCGCATTTAAAATCAATTCGATACCCGGGGTCAACTCAGCATTTAAGTAACTTAAAAAGGCAAAGCCCAGACCTCCGGCAGCACCGGAACCAGCGGTGCTTTGGTGGTCGCTGCCGGTCATCCTGCCCGTAACTTCTGCATAATGCGCCATTCCTTCATCCAGAACGTCACGGGTTTCTTCCGTAACGCCTTTTTGTGGTCCATAAATACAGGTGGCGCCATTTGGCCCGCAGAGGGGATTGGTGACATCGCATGCGACCTGAAAACGGCATTCAGCCAGTTTATTATACACATTAGCTGAGCAGATCGTTGCAATTTTGATAAGCGCCTGTCCGCCTTCGCCAACATCGTTTCCATTCTGGTCGAGGAATATATATCCCAGCGCTTTCAGCATTCCGATGCCGCCGTCGTTAGTAGCGCTGCCGCCAATACCGATGATGAAGTTCCGGCAGCCCTTTTCAATGGCATCTTTAATCATTTCACCTACGCCGTATGTAGTGGCGGCAAAGGGATCTCTATCCGCTTCTGAAATCAGTGTGATCCCAGCTGCTGAGGCCATTTCAATAATAGCCGTATCGGTTTCTTTCAGGTAACCGTAATAAGCTGATACCGGCTGGCCCAGCGGCCCGGTGACGGTAACCCGGATACGCTCACCGCCAAGCCCTTCGATTAGAGCATCCGTAGTTCCTTCGCCGCCGTCGGCCAGCGGTTTTACAACCACATCGGCATTAGGATGTGCCAGCAGTATCCCGGCTTTGACAGCATTTCCTGCAGTTATGGAAGAGAGGCTCCCTTTGAATGAATCAATAGCTACGACAACTTTCATAATTTTTGCTCCTCCGTATTCCTTTTATTTTAGCAAATTAGAGTTGGTTATTAAACCAAAAAGGTTTATTTAGCTGAGGAGAAGTTGAATAATGTTCTACGAATTTCATAGTAGTATCGATAAACAGTTGTGTCAAAGGGGTTGCCCACTGCAGGGAGCGTACGGATATTCCCAGAGTGCGGGAACGGGGAACGGCAAACTGCTTTGCCACGACATCGCAATCATTATGTATGTTTCTAAGTGAAAGAGCCGGAAGAATACAGATGCCCAAACCATTTTCAACCATTGGGATGGCACCGAAGTCTTCTTTGATCCGGTATTGGATATTGAGCTGCTTCACATCTTTTACAATCTGATAGGTATCAAATTTATCATCTCCCTCATCAATCAAAATCAAAGGACATTTGCTTAAAGCCTCCACTGGAATGCGCTCATATTCGCATAAAGGATGATCTTTGTGCAGGATAACAAAAAATTCATCATTATAGAGTGGCAGAAATACTGCTGATTGTTCTGGGACCTCAATCATAAAGGTACAGTCCAATTGGTTATCTTCCAACATTTTTTCCAACGTCGAATAATCGCCCTGAATCAGCTCTACCTCGATCCTGGGATGAGCGGAAGTGATTTCTTTTAAGATCGGGGGAATCCATTGCAGTAGAACACTGCTGAAGACGCCTACCTTAATATGCCCCTCATCAACGGCCTGCATTGACTGGACGGTGTTGTCAATGATTGTATTCCAGTGCAGTAACTCTTTGATTGGTTTCAGAAGACGTTGTCCACATTCAGTAATCATAACACCGCCCTTTGTGCGAATGATCAGCGGCATCCCTAATTCTTTCTCCAAGCCGCTGATGATCTGACTGACACTGGACTGGGTGTAATTCAGTTCCTTTGCGGCTTGAGAAAGATTGAGAGTTTCAGACACTTTGGCAAATACAGCGTATTTATGAATACTCACGATATTACCTCCTTGAAGTTTATAGTATTGGATTTGTTTATAGATAATATAAAAAAACATAATATTTAAAGAAAAACATTAATTATTGGCACAATATTAAAGAAATTTATAAATGATCTAAATTTTATCGAATAGACCAGTTAATTTACTAGCATTATAATAAAGTCAAGAAAGAAAGTCAATATATTAACAATCTTAAAGGAGGTTAACATGTCTATTTCAGTTGAGTATGCAAAAGAGCATCAAAATGAGTCAGCAGTGCTTTGCTGCAGAGCAGAGGAAGGAACTGTTCTTACCGCGCACAGCCTGGAAGATCCGGCGATCTTCGATGATCTGATCGACTCGGGGCTCCTGAATATCGAAGGAGCACTTACGATTGGGCAGGTCATCGGTGCTGTCCTTACAAAAACAGCCGATTCGCTCACGCCTGTATCAATCGATATGGTGGATAAAGTAAAAGGGGTAACGGCAGAGTCTGCAGAAGAAAGGCAGGATGAAGCAGTATCGATGATAGTATCACCAACATCGCAGTACGGTGGAGTGTTGAAGCTCCATATTGGAGAAGGGAAAGATATCGACATCGAATTACCCCTGGGAATTACCGGAGAAAATAGTACAATACCGGCAGTGACGAGCAATGCGGCGATCAAGTCTGAGGCAGAGACGAAAGATGTAGTTGCACACAGTTTGAAGAAATTGCAGTTCTCAGTAAAGGAGGTAAAGCTCGGAAAGAAAACCAGTTTTGAAAATGGTATCCTGACAGTGCGGGAAGAACTTTCAGAAGAAGCACTTGATAGCAGTGAGATTATCAAGGATGTGAAAATTGATCTGATCACACCCGATAAACAGGATGTTTATACAGATACCATGATGGATATATGTCCGATAGCTGTAAAGAAAGAAGGTAATTTAGGTAATGGAATTACATATGAGATGACTGGTGCCGTAGTAATGCTGACCGGAGTGGAAGAAAGCGGGCTGCAGTGTGCTGACGCGGCAGCTTCAAACGGAATTTTTAGCGAAAAATGTATCTTTGGGCGTCCAGGATGTCCAGATAAAGAAGAATATGTGATTCGGATTCATGTGGTGATCAAAGATGGATTCCAGATGGAAAGGCCGGGGCCGATGGCAGCTCATCGAGCAGCTGATATTGTAACGCAGGAGATTCGCGAAGTGCTAAGGGCAAAGGCAGCAGAAGAAGCACAAAGTACAATTGTTCTGGATGATGTAAAGCATATCGGAAAACCGCGGGTTTTATACGTGAAGGAAATCATGGGCCAGGGAGCGATGCATGATAACCTAATCCTGCCAAGTGAGCCATGCGGATACTCGGGAGCGCGTCCGAATGTAGATCTGGGAAATATGCCGGTATTTTTGCGGGTAAATGAGGTTCGCGACGGTGGCATTCATGCACTTACTTGTATTACGCCGGATACCAAGGAGACGACCCGGTTGTATTTTAGGGAACCCATTGTCGATTTGCTTGCTAATGATCCTGAAATTTGCTTTTTAGGTGTACTGTTTGTGGGGAGTCCTCAGGCATGTACCGAAAAGTTCTACGTATCCGAGCGAATCGGTGCGACAGTTGAAGCGATGAATATTGATGGTTGTATCGTGAGCACCGAAGGATTTGGAAATAATCATGTTGATTTTGCATCCCATATTGAGCAGATCGGCAGACTGGATATTCCGTTAGTTGGCACTTCTTTCTGCGGTGTGCAAGGGGCATTGGTAGTCGGCAATAAATATATGGATGCAATGGTTGATATGTGCGTGACACCGGATGGTTGGGAATCGGACAATCTCTGTGAAAACCAGCTCACGAAAGAAGTGGCAGATCGGTGTGTTGCGATGCTGAAGAATAAGATGATGGGTGTGCCTACTGAAGCAGCACTGAAAAAATGGTCGGCAGCAGTAACTGCTGAAAATGTGCAAGCACTGCAGGAGAAAGCAATATGATGATAAATGGTATTAAGATAAATAATGCGGCGGTACCTTATTGCGGTAAGATAACCGAAGTTAATGATACCGAGGTGACAATTCGCATTGCCGGTCGGATGGGTATCTTAAAACTCCCGCTCAGAGCGGTGATCAGCAGAAATCATCCGCAGGTTGGAGAAGAAGTGAGATTCTTAATGAGCCTGATAGAAATGAAAAATGATGGATTTGATGAGGAAGGAGAATTAGTATGAAATTAACAACAGTTGGAATCATGCGCTCGGAAATATTTACTCCGATTACCCCGGATCCGGTTTGGACACCGGTTTCAAAACCACTTAATGAGTGTGTGGTGGGCTTTTCCAGTGCGTGCGGTGTGCATTTAAAATCTCAGACACCATATAAGACTTCAGGAGACCGCTCGTGGCGTGAGGTACCAAAAGATGTGGCACCCGATGATCTGATGATTACGCATGGAGGGTATGATCATACCGATGTAAATAAGGATATTAATTGTATGTGGCCGTATCAGCGGATGCAGGAATTACAAGACAAAGGATTCATTAAGTATTTTTGTGACAGTAACGCTGGATTCATGGGTGGGGGTGGAGATATTGAGCTGCTGGAAAAGACCATTGGCCCGGAGATTGCTGCGATGTTTAAAAAACAGAATACAGATATTGTTATAATGACCGCTGGCTGAGGTACTTGCCACCGCTCTGCAGTTGTGGTGCAGAGAACGATTGAAAAAGCCGGGATTGCGACATGTATGATAGCAGCATTGCCGCCGGTTGCAAGACAGCAAGGAACTCCACGGGCAGTAGCTCCTCGTGTTCCAATGGGAGCTAATGCCGGTGAACCAAATAATATTGAGATGCAAACCGCTATTCTGGAAGACTCCCTTAAATTCATGATGGAGGCTGATCAGCCGGGACTAATCAAAGAATTACCTTATGAGTACCACGCAAAAATTTAATATTCAAATAAAGGAGTGAGAAAATTATGGCACTAAAAATAATACAGGTAATATTGGTCATTTATGCAGTGGTTGCCGGAATCTTTATTGTTGCAGATTATCGAAAAAACAGAGAAAAAGATATGCCGATGAAGCAAAGAGTGCTGCATTATGTGATCGGATTTGTGGTTAACTTCTTTGATGCTCTGGGTATTGGTTCATTTGCTCCAACGGTTGCAGTATACAATGCTTTTAAGCTGGTCGATGATAAGAAAGTACCGGGAACGATGAATGCGGGGGTTGCCATTCCAGTTATTTTTGAAGCGTTGTTATTTCTGACAGCAGTGGATGTAGAACTTACGACATTGGTTCCGATGGTATTATGTGGGGTGCTCGGAGCTATAGTTGGAACCAGAATTGCTAACAAAGTAGATGGCAGAATTATCACCCTGACACTGGCGATTGGACTTTTTGTTGCCGCGATACTGATGCTGTGCAGCAAATTCGGCTGGCTGCCGGTCGGCGGTGATGCGGTCGGATTGCAAGGCATTAAACTGGTAGTCGCATGTGTAGCAAATTTCATTTTGGGCATCACATTATGCTTCGGAATCGGAAACTATGCCCCTTGCATGTGCGTGGTATATCTGCTGGGAATGAGTCCCCTGGTATCCTTTCCGATTATGATGTGCAGTGGTGCAACTGTCAGCCCGACAACCGGAATTCTGAATATAAGATCAGGAAATATTAACCGGATGGCAGTGATGGGGATGACAGCAGGCGGCATGATCGGCGTGGTAATTGCTGTTTATCTTGTCAAGTCTATGTCTTTGGCGGTGCTGCAATGGCTTGTGATTGCGGTGGTACTATATTCTAGTATTACGATGTTTTTACGTTCCATGAAAAGTAAGAAGGAGGTGAAGGCATGATGGAATTGAAGGCAAACGTGGATATGAATCGATTTGAGCATGCCCTTTCGGTCATAGATACTCATACACTCGGAGAATTTACCCGGATTGTTATTGGTGGAATGCCGGAGCTGATCGGAAATACGATGATGGAGCGGAAAGAATACTGCAAAGCCCATCATGATTATATCCGAACGGCACTAATGCTGGAACCACGGGGGCATAAGGACATGTTTGGCGCGATTTTGACGGAACCGGTTCATGAAGAAGCTGATTTTGGGGTGCTTTTTATTGATAATGAGATGTATGTTAATATGTGCGGACATGGAACGATCGGCTGTGCGACGGCAGCTATCGAAGCAGGGTTTGTCAAAGCGGCCGAACCGTATACCGAAGTGGTACTTGACACTCCGTCAGGACTTATCAGGACAAAAGTGCGGGTGGAAAATGGGAAGGCGGTAGAAGTTAGTCTGACCAATGTTCCGTCGTTTCTCTATAAGGACAATTTGGAAATAGAAGTCGGCGGGAAAAAGTATACATATGATATTTCTTTTGGCGGGCAATTCTTTGCCATGGTGGATGCTGTGCAAGTAGGGTTGGATATTAATCAAAAGACGGTCAATGAGTTTATCAATATTGGTATTGAGATGATGCGGAAGATAAACGAAGAGCATACAATGCACCATCCGGTCCTGCCGATAAAGACGGTCGATGTGGTGGAATTTTACGGGGCGCCTCATGATAAAGGATCGGACATAAGAAATGTGGTGGTATTCGGTAATTATCAGGCTGACCGTTCACCCTGTGGTACCGGAACCAGTGCAAAGCTCGCCATGCTGCATGCCAGAGGTGAACTGGAAGTTGGGAGAACGATTGTAAATGAAAGTTTTATGGGATCGAAGTTTAAAGGCGTGATTAAGGAAGAGACCTCCATTGGGGAATATACAGCTATAATTCCGGAGATTACGGGAAGTGCTTATCTTACAGGTATTGGTACTTATCTTATTGATCCTCAGGATCCGCTAAAATACGGATTCTTAATCGGGTAATGGCGATGGAGAGAATACAAATATTATTGCGGCAGCATGTCGGAGCCCCCTGTAAGGCAATCGTACCTTTATGAAGTGATCCTTAAATAGGCACACTTTCCCTGCGGATAAAATTGACTGCATCCAACCGGTTTGTTAAGATATAGGCAAGTGTTGCAAAAGGAGTGAAGAAAATATGAAATTAACGATGCTGGGAACCGGTAACGCCGGGGTGAAAAATTTATATAATACCTGTTTTGCTCTTAGTGAAGGTGAAAACCACTTTCTTGTAGACGCCGGAGGCGGTAACCGAATCCTTAAAATACTGGACGAGGTGAAAATTCCGCTGACCGGTATTCATGATATTTTTGTCACCCATGAGCATGTTGATCATTTACTGGGTGTCATCTGGCTGATCCGCATGGTTGGGCAGAAGATGGGACAGGATAAGTATGGTGGTGATCTGCGGATTTACTGCCACCGGCAATTAGCCGATGTGATCCGGACCGTTACGCAGATGACCATTCAAAAGAAGTTAACCGATTACTTTGATGACCGCATTAAGTTTATACCGCTTAATGATGGCGATACCAGGCAGATCATCAGTTGCGAGGTAACCTTTTTTGATATCGGTTCCACCAAAGCCAGACAATTTGGTTTCATGCTTCGAAATGCGCAGGGGCAGAAGATTACCTGCTGCGGCGATGAGCCCTATAATGAGTGTGAAGCGGACTATGTGAAAGACAGTGACTGGCTGTTGCATGAAGCCTTTTGCCTTTATCAGGAAGCGGATAAATTTCTGCCTTACGAGAAGCATCACAGTACGGTAAAAGAAGCCTGCGAACTGGCTGCCGGACTGGAAGTGCCAAATCTGATACTCTACCATACGGAAGAGACCCACGGCGATGAGCGGAAGAAATTATATACAGCAGAAGGGAAGCAGTTTTACCGGGGGAATTTATATGTACCGGATGATTTGGAAGTAATTGAATTATTAACATAGAGTTCGAGTAGAAAAATTGTAAGCAGGGTATAAGAAAGAGGGTGTCCCAAAACTATGAATTTTTTAATTTATAGTTTTGGGACACCCTCTTTCTTAGGACTATCTCATTTTCCGACAGTATATAGCATCCGGTTCGAGATGATTGGGCATAATATATAAATAATTCATTAATAATTGGTAAAAATATAAAAAAATAAATAATTTAATAAAAATTATTGAAAATAATTTTTAAAATTGATATATTTATTCAGTAAAAACAAAAATAATTTTCAAAACGAAAGGAGGAAGGACATGTGAAATGCATGTTCAAAAGGTATGGATCATTCTACAGCCAGAGCATTTGGAAGTCCTCTGAGGTATATTCAGGGGCCGGGTGAATTTGAACGTTTACCTGATTATACGGGTACTTATGGAAAGGCTTGTATCCTGATCGATCATTTTTTGTATCCTGACCTGAATGCAAGACTGGAAAGGGCTTATCGGGAATACGGACATGATTTTATTGCAGTATGCTTTGAAGGGGAATGCTGTGAGAAATTAATTGACGATGCCGTCCGAATCGCCGCTGAACATCAGGCGGCCGTGATTGTTGGCGTGGGCGGCGGAAAAACTCTCGATGCAGCGAAACTATGTGCTGATAAAATGGCATTGCCGGTAATCATCGTCACGTCCTCTGCTTCAACCGATGCACCGGTCAGTGAGATCGCAGTATTGTACACCGAAGACGGCGAATATGTCGGTTCCCGTAAGATGAAACGGAATGCGGAACTTGTCTTGGTAGACAGCGAGATTATTATCAGGGCCCCGCGTCGTTTGTTTGTAGCTGGAATGGGTGATGCGCTGGCAACCTGGTTTGAAGCGAAAGCATGTCAGGCATCAGAAGCGCCGAATTATATCGGTGATGGATATCAGCGATGCAAAGCCGGTATGGCGATCGCGGATATCTGTCATAAAATCCTTTTTGAAGATGGCAGGAAAGCCCTGGAGGCGCTGGAAAAAGGCAAGATTACCGAAGCTTTTGAAAATGTTGTGGAAGCCAATACCCTGCTCAGCGGCTTGGGATTTCTGAATACCGGACTGGCGGCGGCCCATGGTATTCACTCTGGCTTGACGGTGTTGCCGGAAACTCATAAATATCTGCATGGTGAGAAGGTAGCATTTGGCATTGTGTGTCAAATGTTATTGGAAAAAACGCATCCTGATGATCTTGCTCAGACGATGAAATTTATGACCGAAATCGGGCTGCCGGTAACGCTAAAGCAGTTGGGGGTAGAAGAAACCAGGGAAAAGGTGACGGCGATTGCGGAAAAAACGGTGGAAGGTCCGTTGGTACATCATGAAACGTGCGAGGTAAATGTTGAGAATTTAGTAGAAATTATTTTTTTAGCCAATCAGCTGGGAAGTCAGTATATTCAGAAATAGGGCGAAAGGAAAGGAGACGATTGTGGTGAAAGACTTAATGAGGTTTGCAAATCTGTTTGATTTAACCGGACATGTGGCGATTGTAACCGGAGCGGCCGGAGGTAATGGGGCCGGCATTGCGAATGCCCTTTATTATGCCGGGGCTGTGGTGGTAGCGGCCGATCTGGTATTTCGTCCGGTAGAAATAAAGGAAAATGACCATTTGTCTTCCGAAGTGGATCGGATGATTATGGATGTTACCGATGAAAGAAGTATCAAGGCTGTTTATAAAAAAGTGAAAGAGAAATACGGTAAACTGGATATTCTAGTCAATAATGCCGGAATTATCTATAAAGATCCGGTTGATCAGCTGAAGATGGAGCGGTTTAAACAGGTTACTGAGGTCAACCTTCACGGCGTTGTGAACTGTACCAGTTGTGCTGTTCCTTATATGAAAGAAGCAGGCTGGGGACGGATTGTCAATATTTCTTCTTCACAGGCTTTTCTGGCTTCAGAAGCGTATAGTGCATATGCTGCTTCAAAAGCAGCGGTTTCACATCTTACCAGAGTGTGGGGAAATGAGCTGGCGGAAGATAATATTCTGGTAAACGCCCTTTGCCCCTGTTATGTTAAAACGCCGATGATGGAAAATTCGATTAAAAATAAAGCTGCGGAATTACATACCGATGCTGCCGGCGGCCGTAAATATTTCACCGATCTGATTCCCACCCACCGGTTACTGGAAATTGAAGAAATCGGTAATTGGGCGGTGCTGCTGTGCGGTGAACTGGGAGCTGCAATGACCGGCAGCAATGTTTCAATTACCTGTGGACAGGTGACTTTATAGCAATTTTAAAAAGGAGAATTAGTTATGAGACAAAAATTGGCGTTGTTTTTAGTAATGGTGATGTGTGCCGCTTTGACCAGCGGATGCATTGAGAAAAAAGCGGCTTCTGCAGAAGAAGTGATTGTGTTGGAATTTGGTCATTTTCAGAATCCGGGGCATGCCCTTTATATCGCTCCGGAAGAGTTTAAAGAGCTGGTTGAGGAGCAAAGCGGCGGCAGAGTAATAATTAATATCTATCCCGCCAGTCAGTTGGGTTCAGCCCGAGAAATGATGGAACAGGTGTCAATGGGGGCTCTGGACATTACGATGGCTGATGCCTCAGACTGGGGATCAACCTTTGATATCCCGGAATTGGGAGTGTTTAACCTGCCTTTTTTGAGTAAAGATTTAGATTCCCAATCTGAAATAATCAGAACAATCCTTCCGGATGTAGTTCCGGAGATGCTGGAAGGATCCCGGCTGCATCTACTGATGACCTATTCGAATGGAATCCGGCAGCCACTTACGAAGACCAAGCCGATCACCTCTTTGGAGGATATCAAAGGGATGAAGATGAGAACTCCGGAGACCAAGCTGTATGTTGATTTATGGAATGCGCTGGGCGCCAGTACTGTTACTTCGGCCTGGAGTGAAGCATATACTCTTCTGCAGCAGGGCATAGCCGATGCAGTGGAAGCCGATGATGTGGGGCTGGTCAGCCAGAATCTTCAGGAAGTCGGCAAATACATGTCAAATACCGGCCATCTGGGACAGGCATATATGGTTTTGATCAACGAGGAGAAATGGAATTCCATCCCCGCCGACCTGCAGGAAATCATTATGGAATGTGCAACGAAAAATCAGGAAAAACAACTTTCTGACCGCAAGCAGTTGGGAGAAGAGGCTCTGGTGGTGATTGAGGATGCCGGTGTGGAGATTAATGATATCACAGACGAAGAGCGTCAGCGGATGCGGGAAGCATGTCAGTCCATTTATGATGAATATGAGGAAAAATATGGTTTGGGTGAATTGATCAAACGCATGGAAGCGGTAAATGTGGCAAAAACCCAATAAAAACAGATCACAGACCGGCACGCAGCCGCGTGTGCCGGCTGAGGCAGAAAGGTTGAGAGTGTCTATGAAAACATTATTAAAAGCAGACCGGGTAATCGAACAAATTCAGACCGGTTTAAGTATGGTTTTGTTTATCGGTATTTTAGTCTTAGGAAGTATTCAGGTATTTGGCCGTTTTATCTTTAATGCAGCACCGCCCTGGACCGAAGAAGCGATGAGGTTTTTAGGGATTTATCTAACATTTGTCGGATCATCCTTGACCATTCGGGTGGACGGACATGTATCGGTGGATATCCTGATCAGTTTTATGAAAAATAATAAACTGAGAGCGACGTTATTTATTATTTCCCGGTTGATTTGTGTATTCTTTTTATTATTATTTTTGCCGTGGTCTATTTCTTTAGTGGCCAGAAGCGGACAATTTCTCGGGGCGGCGATCCGCATCCCCTATTCTTATATCTATCTGGCTGTACCAATTGGAGTGGTGATGATGTTATGTTCTTATGCCAGTACGATTCCACGATTGGCCAAACAGTATAGAGAGGGGGAAAAATAGATGATTATTATTGCAGTAACAGTTTTATTGATTCTGTTAGTCATTGGTGTTCCGGTTTGTTTTGCAATTGGTTTATCCGGTATTTTAGCAATTATGCTGGGAAGCGATGTGCCGGCCTTTATTGCTGTTCAGCAGTCAATTCGCGGGATGAATTCATTCTCATTGATGGCCGGGCCATTATTTATCCTGGCTGGAGAAATTTTAGGCGGGGCTAAATTGTCACAACGGATTCTTGATTTTTGCCGGGCCTGTATTTCGCAGATGCGGGGCGGTATGGGAATGGTTTCGGTGCTGGCGAATATGATTTTTGCCGGCATCTCCGGATCTGGTGCGGCAACTATGAGTGCGGTCGGATCGCTGACGGCGCCGGAACTAAAAAAGGCGGGATATGAGCGATCATTTGTTGCCGCTCTGATTGCCGGATCAGGTTCTTTGGGACCGATTATTCCGCCCAGCACAAATATGATCGTCTTTGCATCATTAACTGGATTTTCGGTCGGAAAGCTGTTCCTCGGCGGGATCATCCCGGGAATTCTGATCGGCATTTGTCTGATGATTATGTGTTATTGGTATGCCCGAAAACACAAAGTCGATAACGGTAGCGGGACGTTTAATATCAAAGAAGTATGGAAGGCCTTTAAGGATGCTTTTTTTGCGCTTATTACACCATTGATTATCATCGGCGGCGTAATATCGGGAATTTTTACCGCTACCGAGGCTGGAATCATCGCCTGTCTGTACGGGTTTATATGCGGCTTCTTTATCTACCGTACTTTAAAGCTGAAAGATCTGGTGGGAATCTTTAAGCGGGCAGCTTCTACTTCGGCGATGCTGATGATGCTGATGGGGATATCCAGCATTTATTCCTACATATTTGCCAGAGAGAATCTGGCCGTTGTCATACAGGACTTTATGTTATCGGTATCCAGTAATCCGACAGTGGTAGTGCTGATTATTATCGGGATTATGCTGATTGTGGGATGCTTTATGGAAACGCTGGCGGCAACAGCAGTCATCCTGCCAATTGTCTATCCGATCGTGATTGCATTGGGGGTTGACCCGCTGATGTTTGGAGTGCTGTTCTCAATTGCGACAGTGGTTGGCGGATTAACGCCGCCGGTTGGTTTGTATTTATTCATTTCGATGAGTATTGCCGAAGCCAAGTTTAAAGAGGCAATTCGCTACACCGCACCGGTGGTGATGATCATTCTTGCGGTTATGTTATTGATATTATTTGTGCCTTCAGTGGTAACATTTTTACCGAATCTGATGATGCAATGATAGTTTTATGAAAGAAAGGAGTTACATTGTTATGCAGTTAACTGTTGAGACCGTCCGGATTGGCGATTTGCAATTCGGAGAGGAAACTTGTTTCAAGGCTGGTGTGCTATATGTAAATAAAGCGGATATTCTGGCTTTTGCCGCGGAAGAGCCCTGCTTTGATACCTTGAAAATTGATATTGCCCGTCCGGGCGATTCGACCAGAATCATCAATGTCGTCGATGTCGTCGAGCCGCGGTGTAAAAAGTCGGGAAACATTGATTGGCCGGGAGTATTGAGTGACGATTATGAAATAGCCGGTTCCGGGATAACCCGGGTGGCGGCCGGAATGGGGGTTGTATTGTGTCAGAACAACACCTACTGGTCGAGGAAATGGGGTTCCTTTGACATGAGCGGGGAGTGCGCCGCGATCAATCCATATGCGAAAATTCCTCAGTTAGTGATCGAGCCGCTGTCCGAAACCGAGATCGATTTTCGCGATTACCGGGAAGCGCTCAGGAGAATCGGTTATAAAACCAGTGTGCTGCTGGCCAAAGTGACTTTGGAAACCGAAGCGGATGAAGTGGAAATTTTTAATAATGAGATGCAATATCCGGACTTACCAAGTATTGCATATGTTTATCAGATTTATTCAAAACAATACGATACCCAGAATTACCGCGAACCGATGGTGTACGGGAATGCGGTTCCAGACAGCCTGCCGCTGATCATGCAGCCGACCGAGATTCTGGATGGAGCCATTTCACTGTGCGGCGGCTTCCGGTGTGTGACCACCTATGAAATCCAGAACCATCCGATCATCATCGATTTGATGCGGCGGCATGGCCGGGACCTGAATTTTGCCGGTGTCTTGATCACCGTTACATCGGTGGAGGCGAAACACCGCTATCTGGTCTCCAAAATGGCTGTCAATCTTTTAAATGAAGTGCTGCATGCAGATGGATTAATTGTCACAAAGGGCGTGGGCGGAGCCTCAACGCTGTGTGTTGGAGCGATTGCCGGTGAAGCGGAAAAACGGGGTATCAAGTCGGTTCCGGTCATCCAGATCCTCAATGGAAAAAGCAATTTAGATGTGGAATGTCTGATCAGTGAACAAAATGTCAATTCCATTGTGTGCTCTGGTACCTATTACCACAATTTTACCCTGCCGCCGGTCGAAACTTTGCTGGGAGGCCCTGAAGATGCTATCTATCTCAGTGGCGATGATGGTGTAATCGGCGGGCACAAAATAGCCACCGGTGATCCGGCTAAAGGAGAAGTGCATTCGACCTATATGAAACAGGTGGGGCTGATGAGCCAGATTGGCTTCTCTTATGGCATGGCCGTGGATTATTAAGGAAAGGTGAAGATGGGATATGAATAATAAGAAATGGCGTGTGGTCTGCTATATTAATCAATTTTTTGGCCAGATCGGCGGTGAAGATGCGGCCCATGTTGGGTTTAGTGTTAAAGCGGGGGCGGTTGGCCCGGCCCTGCTGTTTGAAAAGCTGCTGAAAGATGAATGTGAAGTTGTCGGAACAATTATCTGCGGCGATAATTATTTTGCTGAGAATACGGAAAAGGCTGCGGCAGAAGGGGTTGATCTGGCGAAGGAGCTAAATCCGGATCTCTTCATTGCCGGCCCGGCTTTTAACGCCGGAAGATATGGAATCAGCTGCGGCAATATGGCAGCGGCAGTTGGCAAAGCGATGCAGATTCCAACGATTACCGGAATGTATCCGGAAAATCCGGCTGTAGATATTTTCCGAAAAGATACTTATATTGTCGAGACCGCAATTTTATCTTCGCAGCTGCGTAAAGTGGCTCCGGTCATGGCTGGTATCGGTCTGCGTCTGCTGCAGGGAGAGCCGGTCGGCAGTGCGGAAAAAGAGGGCTACATAAAAAGAGATATTATCCTAAATGAAGAACAGGAAAAGAATGCTGCCGGGAGAGCTATTGAAATGGTTTTAAAAAAGATTAAGGGTGAGACCTTTAAAAGTGAATTGCTGCCGCCGAAGTTTGATGAGGTTAAACCGGCCCCGGCAGCGGTAGATTTGAGTGCTGTGCGGCTGGCATTGGTAAGTGACGGCGGTTTAATTCCGGAGCGTAATCCGGATGGTCTTAAACCTAACAGCAGTACCACCTGGGGAAAATATAACTGGGATGAGCTAATTGCCGATGAACATTTTGTTATTCACAGCGGATATGATGGTACCTGGGTATTGGAAAATCCTGACCGGTTGTTTCCGATGGATATTCTGAGAGAATTTGAAGCTCAGGGGAAGCTGGGATTCCTGGATCCGGAGGTGCATGTTGTCTGCGGGAATTGCGCTTCGGTGTCAGCTTCTAAAGAAAAAGGTGAAAAAATTGCCGAAGTTCTTTTAGATAAAGGGATTCAGGCGGTCATCTTAACCTCTACATGAGGGACTAGTACTCGTTGCGGTGCAACGATTGTTAAAGAGATTGAGCGGGTCGGGATTCCGGTTACTCAAATCTGTGCAGTGGTGGATATTGCCAAATCAGTGGGCAGTTCGCGGATTCTGCGCGGCTTTGCGATCACCTGTCCGGTTGGTAATCCGACCTTAAGTGAAAAGGACGAAAAAGAATCCCGCCGGCGTTATGTCAGTAAGGCTCTGAAGATGCTGACCCAGCCGGGGACACCGGGCAAGGTAGAGGATATTTTGTAATGCGGGTTTGACAAGTTTAGCTTGCTCCTTCGGAAGCTTCTGTGTAAAATAAACGATATAGCAGGAAGAGGATGAAGGAGTAAAGCAATGGAAGATTATAATAAAACAGGCACATTTCTCAATCGTGTGGAAGAAAAATTAGAATCATTGTCAAAAAAAGAACGGCAGACGGCGGAATATATGATTCATAATCAGGAGAAGTTGATCTATGCTTCGATTACTGAGTTGGCTGACGCGGTCGGTACCAGCGAATCGACCGTTACCCGCGTCTGTGCGAAATTGGGATATCCCACTTTTCAGGCTTTGAAAGTCAGCGTTGCGACCGAACTGATAACCTCGCAGGAAAAAATTCACGAGGAATTGAAAAGCGATGCTTCCCCGGATGCGATTATTGATAAGATTTTTTCCAGTGCCGTGCAGACCCTGAATATGACCCAGCGGTCGCTGGACAGTCTGGCCGTCAGCCAGAGTATTCAGGCCATCTATAAATCCCGCAGACTGGTGATTATCGGCAACGGAAATTCCGGTGCGATCGCTCTAGATGCACAGCATAAATTCCTGCGGGTCGGCATGAATGTTCAGGCCTATACCGATGATCACATGCAGATGATTGCGATGGTCTCAATGACCAGTGAAGATGTTTTGCTGGCTATTTCTCATTCCGGAAGCTCGCGTGATGTGGCTGAGGCCATTCAGCTGGCAAAGAAAAAAGAAGCAACCGTTATCACGATAACCAGCGGCGGGAATTCACCGGTGTCGAAACTTTCTGATATCCGGCTTTACACCCGGTCTCAGGAGACCAGATACCGGACCTATGCGATCGCCTCCCGGATGGCTGAACTGACGATCATCGACACCCTGTATACCGGTGTGGCACTGCGGATGGGAGACCAGGCAATCGCTAATTTCGAAGCACTGGAAAATGCGCTGGTAGTAAAAAAATATTAGCGTTGATGGTGCGTTACCCTCCCTTGACAATGTACTACATTGTCAAGGGAGGGTATGCAAATAGAATACACCATCAATGGCAGATCATGGAGGAAAATGATGGATAAGCTATTTGGTGTAGATTTTGGAACCGGAGGATGTAAAGCAACTGTAATCAATCTGGAGGGTGAGGTATGTGCCTCGGCTTTTCGTGAATATCCTTCAGAACATCAAAAACAGGGCTGGTCGGAACAAGATCCGGCCTTGTGGATTCAAGCCTTTATCGAGACGGCCAGGGAGTGCCGGGAGAAGATTCCCGACGGCTTTGAAGGGCTGCTCGGTCTGGCGGTAACGGCTTCTACTCACAATGCAGTACTGTTGGATTCCAACGGTGAGGTGATTCGCCGGTGTATTATGTGGAATGACCAGCGCAGTGGTGATCAGAGCAATCGGCTGAAAGAACAGTTCGGTGAGAGGATATTCGCCGTAGGGATGCAGATGCCTGCCCCGACCTGGACCCTGCCGCAGTTAATGTGGATTAAGGAAAACGAATTGGAAAATTATCAGCGGATCAATCGTCTGCTGTTCACGAAGGATTATGTCCGTTCCTGGGTGACCGGAGACTTCTGCACCGATGTCGTTGATGCCCAGGGAAGTTTGCTCTATGATGCGCGGAACATGGAGTGGTCCAAAGAACTTTGTGATATGATTGAACTGCCTCTTGCGGTGCTGCCTGAAATCAGGCAGTCCAAAGATATTGTCGGGAAGGTGAAAAGGGAAATTGCCGAATTGACCGGCTTGCCCGAAGGACTGCCGGTGATTGCCGGGTGTTCCGATACGGCAGCCGAAGATTTCGGCGCCGGTGCAACGAAGGAAGGACAGATTATCGTCAAATTGGCAACGGCCGGTAATGTTAATCTGATAACCAACACTGCCAATCCGCATTCGAAATCATTTACCTATCCTTATTCAGTTGCCGGCAAGTGGTACATAGTTACAGCGACGAATAGCTGTGCTGCGGCAAACCGCTGGATGCGGGATGCGCTGTACCCGGCCGAGAAAGAACAGTGTGAAGCAGGGGGTACGGATATTTATGAGTATATGGGAGAGCAGGCGGCCAGTGTCGGCCTGGGAGCAGAGGGGTTGATCTTCCATCCCTTCCTGCTGGGTGAGCGGTGCCCATATTTTAATCCCAATGCCAGAGGTGATTTTTTTGGTATCAGCATGAAGCATACAAAAGCTCATTTTGCCAGGGCGCTGTTGGAAGGAGTGGCTTTTAGTCTGTATGACTGCCTGCAGGTGCTCAAGAATTTTACCGATAACATGGAAGATATTGTGATTATTGGCGGCGGAGCGAAAAGTGCGCTGTGGAGTCAAATCGTCAGCGATGTTTTTGGACTGGAAGTGAAGCGGCCGGCCAATGCCGAATCTTCTTTTGGCGGAGCGCTGCTGGTGGGAGTTGGCGTCGGTGTTTTTAATGATGAAGAAGAAGCAGCCCAAAAATGTGTCAGAATGAAAAAAGTATATAAACCGAATCCGCAGAATCACCAAAAGTATATGGAGCTTTTTGGCATCTATAAAAAAGTAGTGGCAGCTTCAGAACCGATTTGGGAAGAATTGGCGGAGGTTACCATGCGTTTGTCGTGTTGTGATGAAAGACTTGACTTTTGAATATATAAATCGTAATCTATATTCATGGAAAACCCCGTAAATGCGGGAGTTGTATGGTGTACAACTCATTATTGGCAAGGAGTATTACGGAGGATTTTGCGGTAACAGTAATTGATAAACATGAAAGGGCGGATGGAATAAAAATGAGTGATGTAAAGGAAATTATTTTAGCCGGAAAGACGGCATTGGGAATCGAGCTTGGCTCTACCCGTATCAAAGCGGTATTGATCGGTGAGGATAATGCCCCGATAGCATCGGGCAGTCATGACTGGGAGAATCAGTACGTAGATAATATTTGGACCTACAGTCTGGAAGATATCTGGGCCGGGCTTCAGGATTGTTACCAGAATCTGCTGGCAGATGTTAAGAAGCAATACGGAGTATCTCTGGAAACGATCGGTGTGATTGGGTTCAGTGCTATGATGCACGGTTATATGGCGTTTGATAAGCAGGGTGAACTGCTGACACCGTTTAGAACCTGGCGCAATACCATTACCGGAGAAGCGTCTGCCAGGCTGACCGAAGCATTCCAGTACAATATCCCCCAGAGATGGAGCATCGCGCATTTATATCAGGCAATTCTAAATCAGGAAGCACATGTGCCGGAGGTGGCCTTTTTTACAACACTGGCAGGGTATATCCACTGGCAGCTGACCGGCCGGAAAGTGCTGGGAGTGGGTGAAGCATCGGGAATGTTCCCTATTGATATTGAAACCAAACGGTTCAATGAGAAGATGATCGCTCAGTTCGATCAGATGACTGCTGACCGGAGCTACCCCTGGAAACTTGCGGAGATCATGCCGGCTGTATTGACGGCCGGAGCAGATGCCGGAGCCCTTACCGCCGAAGGCGCTAAATTGCTGGACACTTCCGGAACTCTGAAGGCCGGAATCCCGCTTTGTCCGCCGGAAGGTGATGCCGGAACCGGAATGGCTGCGACTAACAGTGTTGCCAAACGAACCGGCAATGTATCGGCAGGAACCAGTGTCTTTGCGATGATCGTTTTAGAAAAGGAGCTCCAGAAGGTGCATGAAGAAATCGACCTCGTGACCACACCGAGCGGTGAACTGGTAGCGATGGTGCACTGCAATAACTGTACATCCGACCTGAATGCATGGGTCAATATTTTTAAAGAGTTCTCTGAGGCATTCGGCGTTAATGTCGATATGAATAGACTATTCGGTACCTTATATAATAAAGCCCTGGAAGGTGATGCCGACTGCGGCGGACTGCTGGCATATAATTACTTTTCCGGAGAGCATATAACCGGTTTTGAAGAAGGAAGACCGCTCTTTGTACGGACGCCGGACAGCAAGTTTAACCTAGCTAATTTCATGCGGGTGAATCTGTATACTTCATTGGGAGCGCTGAAGACCGGACTGGATCTGCTCCTGAAGGAAGAGGGCGTAAAGGTTGATGTGATACTGGGCCATGGCGGCCTGTTTAAGACCAAAGGCGTCGGCCAGAAGATTATGGCGGCGGCTACGAATACCCCGGTGTCGGTCATGGAGACCGCCGGTGAAGGCGGAGCCTGGGGAATTGCCCTGCTGGCTTCTTATATGAAGAATAAGGGGGATGGCGAGAGCCTTGCCGATTACTTAAACAGCAAAGTATTTGCCGGTCAGGAAGGCAGTACGGTGCCGCCGGATGAGGAAGATGCAGCCGGCTTTGAGGTATTCATCAGACGTTATGCCGAAGGCCTTCCGATCGAGCGGGCAGCAGTAGAGCATTTGAAATAGGACAGCAGGTGTCAATTAATATAATTCAGGAGGAACCGAACATGTTAGAAAAGTTGAAGCAGGAAGTATATGAAGCAAATATGTTATTGCCAAAGTATGGTCTGGTGACGTTTACATGGGGGAATGTAAGCGGAATCGACCGTGAAGCAGGGCTCTTTGTCATTAAACCCAGCGGTGTGGAATATGACAACCTGACAGCAGAGGATATGGTCGTGGTTGATCTGGCCGGAAATAAGGTGGAAGGGAAATATAGTCCCTCATCGGATACAGAAACCCATCTCGTTCTTTATAACAGCTTTCCGGATATCGGCGGTATCGTTCACACCCATTCGACCTGGGCGACCAGCTGGGCGCAGGCGGGCCGGGATATTCCATGTTACGGAACAACTCATGCTGACTACATTTACGGACCGGTGCCATGCGTGCGTAACCTGTCCAAAGCTGAGATTGATGAAGCTTATGAAAAGAATACCGGTGTCCTTATCGTCGGGGATTTCAAAGCCCGGAACCTGGAATATAATGCGGTACCGGCGGTACTTTGTAAGAATCACGGGCCGTTTACCTGGGGCAAAGATGCCCATGAAGCAGTGCATAATGCAGTCGTGCTGGAAGAGGTCGGCAAGATGGCCGCCAGATGTGAGATAATCAATCCTCAGAATAAACCGGCGCCGCAGGAATTGCAGGATAAGCATTATTATCGGAAACATGGGGAGAATGCTTATTATGGGCAGAAATAAATTCATCTGTACTCCTAAACGAAGGGTCGGACGTTCAAATCGTCTCGGGGACGCCAAAAATTTCGCCGGAAACGTTGATTTTACAACGTTTTCGGCGTTTCTTATTATCTGAATAAAATTGAAATCCGTACTTTCAGCTAAAGCAACATACACGTTTCCGCTGTTGTGGTTTTACCGACACCGCATTTCTGTTTAGTCAAAATAACAATCAAACAGGATCGACCTTCCCACTGCCCATGAAAAGAATACCACCTTTCCATTGGCTTGACTAGTGTCTCAGTATTCCGCTAACAGAAACCTGGCGTTTTGCAAATGCCTATTTCGTATTTTTATATGAAAGGAGGTTTTTTTATGCTTTTTTTGTTCATACTACTGGGAGAGAAAGTGAGGTATACATGAAATCGGTTTGGAGTAATGAATATGGCAGTATTCCTCTGGTTAATGAGTTGAGGAAGGATATCGGTACTGAAGTACTGATTATTGGTGGTGGTCTGGCTGGTGTTCTGTGTGCCTGGCAGATGACCAGGAAAGGTATTCCATGTATCCTGGTTGAAAAGGGGCGCATCTGCGGTGGCAATACCCATAATACAACCGCCAAGATTACCGTGCAGCATGGACTGGTCTATGACAAACTGATCAGGCGGTTTGGCCTTGAAAAGGCACGACAATATTATGATATAAATGATGTAGCGCTAAAAGAATATCGACGGTTGTCCGCAGCATATCCATGTGATTTTGAAGAACAGACGGCAAATGTCTATAGTATTGAACATTATGATAAGCTGGAAAAGGAAGCAGCAGCGTATCACAAGCTCTCCATTCCGCATGTCTATAAAGAACAGGCCGGCCTGCCCATTCACGGCGCAGCAGCAGTAGGCATTCCGGTACAGGCGCAGTTTCATCCGTTGAAACTGGTGAAGGGGCTGCTTCCGGAGATATCTTACTATGAAAATACCTGTGTGACAGAAATTGAAGAAAATAAGGTAAGGACTGTAAACGGTACAATTATGGCCGAACATATCATCCTGGCGACTCATTATCCGATGGTCAATATCCCCGGGCTGTATTTTATGAAACTGATCCAGCAGCGCTCTTATGTTTTAGCCCTGGAAGGAGCGGAAGCGGTTGACGGAATGTATATCGGAGAGGGCGACCATTCATTTTCCTTCCGTAATTATGGCGATTTACTGTTACTTGGAGGGGGCGGCCACAAAACCGGGAAGGCGGGAAGCGGCTGGCAGCCGTTAAAAGATTTTGCAAAGACTCATTACCGCGATGTTAAGGAGCGGTATATATGGGCGGCTCAGGACTGCATGTCGCTGGATCAGGTGCCATATATAGGAAAACACCGCAAACGGTCATCCAATCTTTATGTTGCCACTGGTTTTAATAAATGGGGTATGACCGGAAGCATGGCTTCGGCGCTGATGCTGACTGAATTGATCACTTCTGGCAGCAGTTGTTATGAGGATTTGTTTTCGCCGCAGCGAAGTATTATGCGGCCGCAGCTGGCCGCCAATCTGGCTTCTGCGGTCCGGCATCTGATAACACCAGGTAAAAGATGCGCCCATATGGGCTGCTCACTTACCTGGAATCAATATGAAAATAGCTGGGATTGTCCCTGTCATGGTTCCAGATTCAGCAGTGACGGAGTGGTACTGGATAATCCGGCAAAGAGAGGAATATTGAAATGAAAAATAAATTTGAAGGCTACTATTTTAAATTACAAAAGGAAGACCGGACGCTGGCGATCATACCGGGCTGTTCCAGGGAAGGGGCATTTATCCAGATCGTAACCAATGAGCGTTCCTATCATATTCAGTACGGACATGACGAATACTTTAGGAATGGAATCGTACAGGTGGGTAAGAGTACATTCTGGAAAAAGGGAATGGTACTTGATATTGCAAATGAAGATATAACGCTGAAAGGGAAATTAAAATTTAAGAATCTGATTACGCTGAAAAAGGATATCATGGGACCCTTCCGGTATTTCCCGATGGAGTGCCGGCATGTGGTGGTGAGCATGCGGCATGATATTGAGGGTACGGTTATGCTCAACGGTGAATCGATTGACTTTACCTATGGTGTGGGTTATACCGAAGGTGACCGGGGGCGGTCTTTCCCGGCTGCACATAGCTGGGCTCAGTGCAATGTGTGGGAAGACTGGAAGAGTGATTGTTCGGTCATGGCGGCTGCCGCTAAGATTCCCGTTACCGGAACAAGATTCTGGGGCTGCATTGCGGCTGTCTGGTTCGAGGGAAAAGAATACCGAATCGCAACCTATAAAGGGGCAAAGATCCAGCGCCGGACTCCCAGTGAGATCGTCTTGACACAAAGGAATCTGCGGCTGACCATACTGGCTTCGGAAGGAAATTCCCATATGCTGTATGCACCGGATTGCGGCTGCATGGACCGGATGATCCATGAGAGTGTGGCGGTCAGTGCCAGGTTTATCTTTGAGATCGATAACCAGGTTGTAATGGACCGGTGGAGTGCTCACGCCAGTTACGAGTATACGGAAGAATAATGACCAATTCATGGTTGCTGATTTTAGCAGGGGCATTCAATACAAAATATTTGAATGCCCCGTTTTCATGCTTCTGAAAGGTTATGAGGAAGTAGCGAAGCGGATCGAAGAATATGGAAAAGAGGAGAAAGATATTGGATAAAGTCCCTGGAATCGTGGTAAATAATGGTTCTGATGGTATGAAGATCGTTCATTGATCTGGTGGCAAGAATGGCGTGGTTGCCCCGGTAGAGTAGGATTCTGTCATGCAAGAAGACCATATATTTAAAAGCAAATCGCGCTTTGCCTGATTTGACAAAATAATGAGAGATGAACTATAATGAACAAAAGAAAATTCTATGCGGTTCCAGTAATCGTATCCTTGTCGGTTAAGGAGGTGGTGAGCTGTGCAGATTACATTAGAAGCAGATTATGCTGTCAGAATAGTGGATTACCTGATGCGGAAAGATAGTATCATGGGGGGAGAGGAGATTTCAAAGGCAGTTGTTGTTCCAATCCAGTTTACACGTAAAATACTTATTAAATTGAACAGGGCAAATATCGTAAACTCATATAGAGGTACGGCCGGAGGCTATGATTTGGCACGGCTGCCGAAAGAAATCAGCCTGTATGATGTGTTTGAGGCGATAGAAGGGCCTCTTATGCTGAACCGCTGCCTGATAGAGGAGAAAAAGTGCACCCGGGTGCCGGATAAGCAGTGCCCGTACCATAATATTTTCCGTGAACTGTCAAATGAGATGGAAACCCGTATGCGTGGTGTTTCCTTTGCAGATATTTATCAGGATAAAGCTTGAAAATAAGATTGACGATTTTATCAAAATGAGGTATGATAAATAAAGGTATTTGGAATTTCACTTTTGAGGTAATGAGAGAAAGAAGTTGAGAGACTGAGCAACAAGAGGAGCAAGGAATTCCGCATCAATTAAATATGCTATGGGAACTAGAGGATAACAGAAACGTTTGTTTTTGGTATTCTTTTTTTTGTTTCCAGAACCATGTAGAAAGGGGTGGATATATGTTATCCGGACAGGAGATAAGTTTTATTGACTCATTGATTATTGCCGTCACCGGTATGGCAATAGTAATGTTTGAATTAGTACTGTTGGCATTCTTTATTTTTATATTGTCAAAATTACTGGCACCGTTTTCCAGGAAAAAGGAAGCAGTCCAGACTGCCGCCGGGAGTGTGAGTGTTCCCGGGAGTGCGGGCGTTATTAATTGCGGACTAGAGGATGATGAAATCGCAGCGGTAATGACAGCCGTTTGTCAGGAATCCGGACTTACACCGGAACAGATCAACATCAAGTCGATTCAAGTAAAATAATCATAATCAGGAGGAATGAACAATGAAATATTTAGTTAAAGTGAACGGAAAGCAGATGGAAGTAGAAATAGAAGTAATGGGAGCTGGAAGTGCGGTACCTGCAGCAGCACCAGTTGCAGCGGCAGTCGCGGCGGCACCGGCACCTCAGGCACCGGAGGCAGAACCGGTAGCAGGAGTTCCCAACTTAAAAGTAGAGTGCCCTGCACCGGGAAGTGTCTTTAAGATTCAGGTCTCAGTAGGCCAGTCAGTAGCGGAAGGTGAGGTATTAGTCGTTCTGGAAGCGATGAAGATGGAAATTGATATTGTTGCACCGCGGGCCGGTACTGTTAAACAAATTCTCGTTTCCCAGGGAACAGCTGTGAATACAGGAGATATTCTGGTAGTACTTAGCTAAGAGGGAGGAACAATAATATGAATATAATCGAGGTTTTAAAAGAAACGTTCGCATCCTCCGGGTTTGCGGCTCTGACCTGGCGGGAAGGGGTTATGATCATCGTTTCTTTTGTCTTAATTTACCTGGCGATCGTGAAACAGTTTGAACCTTTGCTGCTTCTGCCGATCGCATTCGGAATGCTGCTGACCAACCTCCCGCTGGCTGATCTGATGTACGATGCGACGGCAAACGGCGGGGCCTTTTATGAATCGGGCGTACTCTGGAATATGTACATGGGGGTAAAGAGCAGTCTGTTCCCCTGCCTGATATTCCTGGGCATCGGTACGATGACCGACTTTGGTCCGCTGCTGGCCAATCCCACCAGCTTATTTCTGGGAGCGGCTGCGCAGCTGGGTATCTATATAGCATTTATTGTCGCTAATCTGCTGGGGATCTTCACGCCGGAACAATGTGCAGCAATTGCTATTATTGGCGGAGCAGACGGACCGACGGCAATTTTCCTGACCAGTAAGATCGCTCCGGAATTATTGGGACCGATCGCAGTAGCGGCCTATTCATATATGGCGCTGATTCCACTGATTCAGCCGCCGATCATGAGGTTGCTGACGACCAAGAAAGAACGGGAAGTAAGAATGGATCAGCTCCGTACCGTATCGAAGGTAGAGCGGGTTGTATTCCCGATTGCTGTTACTGTTATCTGCGTATTGATGCTGCCATCGGTAGCACCGCTGATCGGTTTACTAATGCTGGGCAACCTGTTTAAAGAATCAGGCGTCGTGGGCAGATTATCAGATACCGCTCAAAACGGAATGATGAATGTGGTTACCATTATGCTTGGTGTTACCGTAGGAGCTACCGCTAAAGGCGGAACATTTTTACAGATCCAGACCCTGGCGATTATCGCTTTAGGCTTAACCGCATTTGCCTTCTCTACGGCCGGCGGAGTATTGTTCGGGAAAATTATGTATGCTGTGAGCGGCGGAAAGGTTAATCCACTGATCGGATCGGCCGGCGTATCGGCGGTACCGATGGCAGCCCGGGTTTCCCAGGTGGAAGGGCAGAAGGCCAACCCGACCAACTTCCTGCTGATGCATGCGATGGGCCCGAATGTGGCGGGCGTGATCGGCTCGGCGGTAGCCGCCGGATTCCTCTTACTGCTTTTCGGCTAAAATGATTGAATCTCCACTGAAATTCACTTATACTTAGATTAAAATTTAAGAGGCCAGGGAGGAATTTACAATGGAGAAAGAATCGGTTTACCAAAGGGTTTTTAATGAGGCAGGCTCAACGGCAGGGTATAATGCGTTATTGCTGGCCCTGACCAGAAGTATCAAAGATGAAACCTTCTTGAAAGAGGTTTATAAGAAGCAGGGGGTAAGATTTGTCGTGACTGAGATCGGGGGGAAGTCAGACGGCAATTTCCAGGATAAGATTAACCGTGCGGTAATCGGAGCAAGTTTAAATGAAGGAATTGTCAGCAAGACTCCCCATGATATCCACGCCGTGCTCCATGCAGCAGAAGAGGCAAAACGAGGGATTCTGGTAAATACTACATCGTCGACGAATATCGCAATTAAAATTGCGATTGTCAGAGATGAAGAGTGGGTGGCCGTGGCGATGTTCGGGGAATCTTCGATTCATCCAATCACCAGTCATGAGAGGTGCGGACTTGGAATGATGCACATTTAACCGCTTTGACCTTCTCTGCATTTTGCCGGAAACAGAATAAAGCAAGGATGTGAAAAGATGGAGAATAATAAAGTTTGGAATAGTTTGAAACGTGACCGGATGAACCGGATCAAAGCGGCTATTCCCTATGTGAAGATAGGGAAGGTGGTTGATGCCGAAGATACGGTGAGTTTATTGGAAACGGTCATTAAGCCTTATGATAAGGTGAATATAGAAGGAGATAATCAGAAGCAGGCTGATTATCTGTCTGAGTGTCTGTGCCAGGTCAGAAAAGACCGGGTTCATGACCTGCATATCGTACAGTCATCCATTGCGCTGGGCAGCCAGTTAGATATTTTTGAAAATGGGATTGCCAGGAAACTGGATTATTCATTCTCGGGGCCACAGGCTAACCGAATGGCGAATATGATCAGGGAAGGAAAGATTGAACTGGGAGCCATCCATACCTATCTGGAGTTATATGGCCGGTATTTCATCGATCTTACCCCCAGAGTTGCACTGGTGGCAGCAGTGAAAGCTGACCGTAATGGGAATTTATATACCGGATTTAATACTGAAGATACGCCGGTCGTGGTCGAGGCGACCAAGTTTAAACAGGGGATCGTCATTGCCCAGGTAAATGAGATCGTCGATCAGCTGCCGCGGGTGGACATCCCCGGAGACTGGGTGGATTTTGTCATTGAAGCGCCAAGACCGTTTTATGTCGAGCCGCTCTTTACCAGAGACCCGGCTTTGATCACCGATGTCCAGGTGCTCAGAGCTATGATGGCGATCAAAGGTATTTATGCTGAATATGGCGTTCAGCGGTTAAATCATGGTGTCGGTTTCGATACTGCGGCAATCGAATTGCTTCTGCCGACCTATGGCGAGGAGCTGGGTCTGAAAGGAAAGATCTGCAGTTATTTCGGCCTTAATCCGCATCCTACGATGATACCGGCCATTGAAAGCGGCTGGGTCAAGAATATCCACTGCTTTGGCGGTGAAAATGGAATGGAGAACTATATCCGGGAACGCTCAGATATCTTCTTTGTAGGACCGGATGACAGTCTGCGCTCTAACCGGGCATTTACCCAGATAGCAGGACATTATGCCCTGGATATGTTTGTCGGGGGCACCCTGCAGATTGATAAGTACGGCAACAGCAGTACCGCTACCGAATCCAGAGTGTCAGGGTTCGGCGGGGCGCCGAATATGGGCTGCGATTCGCGGGGACGCCGCCATGCTTCCGGTTCCTGGTTGAAATGCGGCGGGGAAAATGGGATTCAGAGCCAGCTGACCGGCGATCTGCCGCGCGGCAAGAAACTGGTCGTACAGATTCAGGAAACCTTCCGTGAGAAGATGGCACCGGGTTTTGTCGATAAGCTGGATGCATGGAATCTGGCAGAAGCGGCTGACATGGAACTGCCGCCGGTTATGATCTATGGTGATGACCTGACTCATATCATTACCGAAGAAGGAGTTGCCTATCTGCATAAAGCAGAATCTCTGGATGAGAGGATGGCGGCTATCAGAGCGATTGCCGGATATACAGAGATCGGTATGATGGAGAAGCCGGAAGAGACTAAAGAACTGAGAAGAAAAGGCATTGTTAAGACGCCGGAAGATCTGGATATAGATGTGACGAAGGCCAACCGGAATATGCTGGCAGCTAAGAATGTACGGGAACTGGTGAAATGGTCGGGCGGTTTATATAACCCGCCGGCGCGATTCAGAAATTGGTAAAGGAGGTGCTGTGTAACATGGCTTTACACGAAATGAATTTTACGCTCCATGCGGATGGGGAGATTGAGACCATTCCCAGGGACTGGTCTCATACCGGAGTAGTAGGCTCCGGCGATATGGAAATCTTGATGAAACATGCCGATCTTTCCGGTAAGGTGGAAGTGAAGATCGTCACACCGGTTACCGGTTTCGATCATGTGTGGAAAATGGTACTCGAGAAATTTGTCCGGGAGGCAAAGACCGGGGATCTTAAAATAGAAATAAATGATAATAACGCAACTCCATTTATCGTATCAATGCGCCTTAAGCAGGCCTTGATCGAAGCAAAGGAGGGAATTAGGTAATGTCAGTTTGGAACGAATATCAGACCAAAAGCTTTTATGAAGCAACATCGCGGGAGCGGGCCAATTATCTGGTCGATGAGGGAAGCTTTCGGGAATTGATCTCACCGATCGATGAGATGACCAGTCCTCATTTGCCGGTGTTAGGCGAGGCGGTCAGCTTTGATGACGGTGTTGTTACCGGCGTCGGCAAGGTGAGCGGCCGGCCGGTCTTTGTCATCTCCCAGGAAGGCCGGTTCATTGGCGGTGCGGTCGGCGAGGTCGGCGGCGCAAAGATCGTCGGAATCTTTCAGCTTGCATTGGATTTATATGAAAAAATAAAAACAAAATACCCGGAAGATTATGAAAGCCGGATTCCGGCCATCGTATTTTCCTTTGAAACCGGCGGTGTACGCCTTCATGAGGCGAATGCGGGGCTGCTGGCCCATGCGGAAGTTATGGAGATGATCCAGAAGTGCCGCGGTAAGCTGCCGGTGATCTCGCTGGTTGGCAGTAAAGTCGGGTGTTTTGGCGGGATGGGCTTTGTATGTGTGGCTACCGATCTGGTAATTATGAGTGATCTGGGGCGGATCGGACTGACCGGACCCGAGGTTATCGAAGAGGTTATGGGTAAGAAGGAATTTGATTCGGCCGACCGGGCGCTGATCTATCGTACCACCGGCGGTAAACATAAGTATATTATGCGCGACTGCGCATATCTGGTGGAAGATTCGATCGGTGCCTTTCGCAGTCAGATTGAGGCGGTTCTCCAGATGCCATATGAAGATATACAGAAATTGAGATCGATCGGAACGGCAGAGCTGGTGGAAGAGCAGCTGCAATTAGTAGCGCTGGCAGCTAGGCTGAATCCGAAGGATGCCAAAGATGTCTGGAAGTATTTTGGCAATGAAGATCCTGACCGGATACCGGATATGTTCTATGATGAGTTTATGCAAAAAGTAAAAATCCGTAAGAGAGGGGGAATTTAAGATGTCAGTTACGATGATGACCGGAAAGGGCAGGGCCGCCATTAATATGATCATGGACGAAGGTTCTTTTCAGGAAAATGTGATCGGTGATTACAGGCAGGATGAACAACTGGGTCCAGGTGCGGTAATTGGCAGCGGCACGCTTAACGGCAGAACAGCTACGGTAATTTCCAATGACGCGATGAAGGGAAATCCCCGGTTCCCGGTCGTATATGCCGGTGTGATCGGAATGGAAGAAGGCTATAAAATGGCTATGGCGGTATATAAGACGATTGAGGCTGACCGGGAGAAACCGGCGGAACAGAAACGGCCGCTGGTCCTGATCGTTGATTCGCCGGGAAACGGCCCCGGGAAGTTAGAAGAGATATTCGGCATGAATAAATCCACCGGAGCTTATCAGCTGGCTCTGACTGAGGCCAGACAGCATGGTCATCCGGTCATTGCGATGATTATCGGGCGGGCGATCAGCGGTGCGTTCCTATGTCACGGACTGCAGGCCGACCATATCCTGACCTTGTCAAAAGACTTCGGTACGATGATCCATGTTATGCCGCTGTCCAGTATTGCCCGGATCACCAAACGTGATCTGGAGACCCTGGAAGAGTTATCCGCGACCAATCCGGTCTTTGCTTCCGGAGCGGACTTCTTTTACCGGCTGGGCGGCGTGGAAGAAATCATTGAGAATATTGAAGATATGCGCGATGCGCTCATCCGTCATATTGATGAGGTATATCAGAATAATAAAGCCGGCAAGTCAGAATTATGCGGCCCCTGGGGCAGAGGTATCCTGGGTGAAGAAAGAGGCGGACGCAAGCTGCGGAAGGTCGTATTGGAGAAGATGGCCGCTGAGTTTGCTGAGATTGAAGGACAATACTTGTGAAACCTATGGAGCGTTTGGATCAATTAAGAGAATATGTGGAGGAATTCGGCACGGCCCCGACTCTGGCTTCCATGCCTCGAAGAACTCTTGCTGACAAGGGCATTGCCGGTCCCACCGGTGCCCATGTCATCGAAGAGATACACACACCGTTTAATTATGCCTATATCACCACCACCACCGGGACAACGGCATTTCAAAATCTGGTCGGCGTTACGCAGCATGAAGTTGCTGACCGGATCCAAGCGGCGTTTAAGGCACTGGAGCTATCGGGTGTCCGCCGGGAAGATAAGATATTATTCACGTATCCTCCGCTGGTAAATGTGTTTACCAAAGAGGCATTAGCAGAATTCGGTGCATCCTGGTCCTTTTTGCACGCCTCCAGCCGGGATGCACTGATATTGGCGCTTTGTGAAGAACAGCCGGGAGCGGTAATCGGGGAATCTGCCTTTCTGAATGCGGCCGTAAAGGATGCCGTCAAGATGGGACTGGCGGATTCACTGCCCAGAGGACTGATTTTTATAACCGCCGGAACACCGCTGAATGTGGAATTGATTGAAACCGCTGAAACGATTGTCGGCGGAATCGTGCATGATTTGTACGGCTGCCAGGAATTTGGCTGGATTACACTGGACGGAATTGAATTACGTGATGATATCACTCTGATCGCAAGTGAGAAGGAGGATGTTTATGATCTGATCGTCGGCGGCCTGCCGACCGGTGATGCCTTTCCGGTTACTGAAGCCGGTCATTGCTGTAATCCGCAGGGAAAAATTATCACCTACGCCCGGGAACGGACCGGAAATGAATATGAAACAGTTATCGTTGAGACCCCTGCTGCGGCGGAGAATACAATTGAGCGGCTGGCTAAGACGATTTTACGGATTAAGGCTAAGATCGTTCGGGTGGCGCCGGAACTCAAGCTCAATTGCAGCCACACGGTGGTCCGTGTTCAGCCCTACGGTGAGCCGGGACAGGGCACGCTGATCACCGGTGAAGAGAAGACCAGGCTGCTGGATGTGCTGCTTAAGGCCCAGCGGGATTATCAGACCCAGAGCAAGACCGATCCGACCTGGGTGAAGGAGCGATAGTTTATGAAACGCCATGATTTAGTGTATTTAAAGAGTGAAGGAAGACAGTATGCTGCTGCTGCAGCCGGAAGCAATCATCCGGAGCTGGAGCAGGCATTCATCATGCAGATCATTGCCGGGGAACAACTCCCCGGCATTGTTAAAAGACAAGAAGATATTCCCGGGCAAGATATCGCGGTGGGATTTTCCACCTGTCATTATACCCCGGAAGGGGCCCGGATCAGATTGAATAGTGTGGTTCCCAAACGGTGTATTGACGCAGTGGTCAGTCCTTTTCAGGTTTTTCAGAAGGTGGATGAAACGGGAATTTATGCAGAGCTGAATAAGCTGGCAAAGGGCTGCGGTATGGATGTTGGTTTATTTGGATCGTCCGCCCTGGAAGTAATGACCGGACAGCCCTACCGCAATCAGGACTCTGATATTGATCTGTATGTAAAGCCGTGGTCTGGAGCCGGTCAGCGCCTGGAAGAACTGGCGCAGGGAATATATCAATTAGAAAAGAGCAGCCAGGTGCGTTTTGATATAGAAGTAGAGTACCAGGAGCTTTATGGTATTAAATTGAAGGAGCTTTTGTCAGGGCAGAAAACTGTTTTGGCGAAAGGTTTATATGATGTGCAGTTATTTGAACGGAAAATGGTTTTAATGGAACTATGAAGGGATACTTTATGGAAAAAGAATTTGCCTGTCAGATTGGACAGAATGCGCTCAGAGCCATTTTATACGAGGTGACGGTGACTCCCAAGCCGGGACTGGTCGACCGGAATAACAGCGGGGCACACAAAGACATGGATTTTTATACTTTTATTGATTCTGCCAGCGCTCTGCATGGAGTCTTTGACCGCTTTACGGAGATCGGGATGGAGACCAGAAGCCAATCCCATCATGAAGCGCGGTCAGCACTGCAGACATACGGACTGCAGGCAGAAAAGAAAATGTTCGGCCTGACCAGAGGGATCAACACTCATAAAGGTATTATTTTCTCGCTGGGTTTCCTGTGCGGGGCCATTGGTCGGATCGGTGCGGAAGGTCTGCTGACACCTGAATGGATAACAGCAGAAGTGAAACTGTTATGTGCTGGTTTATGCGCAGAGGCTTATTATGACATAGACAGCAAAGAGCACCCGACCAAGGGTGAATTGGTGTATCTACGCTATGGCATAAAAGGTGCCCGTGAAGAGG